>Ga0207416_1000094_pt1 | contig 164252 bp, 144 predicted proteins | sample PaiPotPPM11metaG_FD_184107 | JGI IMG/M metagenome (GOLD analysis project Ga0207416, IMG submission 184107) | Iron sulfur acid spring bacterial and archeal communities from Banff, Canada, to study Microbial Dark Matter (Phase II) - Paint Pots PPM... ...
CCCGGGGGCGGGCCGCTGTGCGGGATCGGGGACGTGTCGATCGTGGGGGCAAACGCGCTCGGATAGATGACGTAGCCCCACGCGTTCTTGGCCTCGGGCATGACCGTATCGATCCCTGCCGCGCGCGCCCGGTCCAGCGCGCTTCGGACCCCGGCGAGCGTGCTGAGGACGGTCAGGTTCGCGCCCGGTTCCATCCAGAGCGCGAGGCGCGGCAGGCGCGCCACCGCGGCGGCGGGGCGGGGTCCGGTCACGGACGCGGCGAGTGCGGCGGCGAGCAGCAGGGAGAGGGGGCGGGCGATGCGCACGGCACACAGTTCGGGACGGGGACGTAGGCTTCCTTCGACCCGCGCAATTCCTCTTGCATCCGAGTGCGCCCCCAATTAGGATAGAGGCTGTCCGCGTGGAAGGGAGTGGTCAGCGTGATTCAGGCCGATTCGCTCTCCCGCAGTTATGGAGAGCGCTGGGCCATTCGGGACGTGTCGTTCCAGGCGCGCGAGGGCGAGATCCTCGGGTTCCTGGGGCCGAACGGGGCCGGCAAGACGACCACGATGCGCATCCTCACCGGGTTCCTGGCTCCCACCAGCGGCCGCGCGACGGTGGCCGGGTTCGACATCGTCGAGAAACCGCTCGAGGCCAAGCGGCACTTCGGGTACCTGCCGGAGGTCGTCCCCCTCTACGATGACTTCACCACCCGCGAGTATCTGACGTTCGTCGCCCGCCTGAAGCGGGTCGAGGGACGGAAGATCCGTGGCGCGGTGGACCGGGCGATGGGCCTGTGCGCGGTGACCGACGTCGCCGACCGGCTGATCCGGAACCTCTCCCGCGGGTACCGACAGCGGGTCGGCCTCGCCCACGCGATCGTGCACGATCCCGAGGTGCTGATCCTTGACGAGCCGACCTCGGCGATGGACCCGCGGCAGATCGTCGAGATCCGCAACGTCATCAAGGCGCTGCGCGGCAGCCACACGATCATCTTGAGCACGCACATCCTGCCCGAGGCCACCGCGGTCTGCGACCGCGTGATCGTCATCAACGAAGGGTCGATCGTGGCCATCGACACCTACGAACAGCTGGCCGCCCGTCTCCGGAGCTCCGAGAAAACGCTCGTGCGCGTCGCCCGGCCCGCGGGGGATCTCGCGCAGCGGCTCGGGCGCATCCCCGGCGTTCTCCACGTGACCGCGGGCGGGGACGAGCCGGCCGGCGGCGGGCAGGTGGATCTCGTGATCGAGGCCGCCCTCGGCAAAGACGTACGGGAGCAGGTCGCGCGCACCGTGGTCGAGGCAGGCGCCGGACTGCTCGAGCAGCGTCCGCTGGCGATGAGCCTCGAAGACGTGTTCCTCAAGCTCGTGACGCACGAAGACGCCCCCGCGGACGGCGCGCACGGAGCGGTGGGGGAGGGGGCGCGGGCATGAACGGCACGGTGGTCATCGCCCAAAAGGAGCTGAAGCAGCTGTTCGGGTCGCCGATCGCCTACGTGGCGCTCGCGATGTTCTTCGTCATTACGGGCTTCCTGTTCTTCTCCCTGGTGGGCGTCTATACCGCACAGGTCCTGCAGCTGCAGGGGACACCGCCCCCCGACTTCAACCCGACCCGGCTGATTTTTACGCCGTTGTACCAGGACACGAGCTTCATTCTGATCCTGCTGATTCCCGTGCTGACGATGCGGCTCGTGTCCGAGGAAGATCGCACGCACACGATGGAGCTGCTCGCGACTTCCCCAGTGACCAGTACGGCCATCATCCTGGGCAAGTACCTGGCGGCCGCCGTCCTGTTTCTGGTGCTCCTCGCGCTCAGCGCGTACATGCCGCTCAGCCTGGCGATGATCGGACGCCTGGACTGGGGACTGCTCGCCTCGTCGTACATCGGCCTCGTGCTGCTGGGGGGAGCGTTCCTCTCGATCGGCCTGTTCGCCTCGACCCTGAACGAGAACCAGATCGTCTCGGCGGCCATCGGATTCGCGCTCCTGCTGCTGTTCTGGGTGCTCGGCTTCGCCCAGCAGGCGTCGGGCTCCGGCGTCCAGCAGGTCCTCACCGCGCTGTCGTTCTCCACCCACTTCACGAACCTGACGGGCGGGGTGATCGACACCAAGGACGTCGTGTTCTTCCTGAGCCTGGCGGCGTTCTTCCTGTTCCTGGGCACCCTCGCGCTCGAGTCGCGGAAGTGGAGGTAGGCGGATGCAGCGGCGCAACACGCTCCTGACGACGAACGCGCTGGTCTCCGCGGTGTTGATCGCGGCGCTCCTCGTCGGGCTCAACTACCTGGCGACGGAGCACCACGCGCGCTGGGACCTGACCGCCACGCGCGAGCACTCGCTCTCCCCGCAGACGATCAAGATTTTGCGGACGCTGCCCGGACCCGTGCAGGTGGTGGCGTTCCCAAACGCCGACTCCACGGGGCGGTACCGGGACCTGCTCTCCACGTACCAGTACTATTCGAAAGACTTCCAGTTCCGGATCGTGGACCCCGACCGGAACCCGGCCGAGGCCCAGAAGTACAAGGTGACGTCGTACGGGCAGATCGTCCTCGCGCGGGGCGCCGCGTCCTACACGGTGGATGACGGCAGCGAGGAGTCGTTGACCAACGGCCTGCTGCACGTCTTGCAGACCGCGAAGAAGACGGTGTATGTCCTCCAGGGCGAGGGGGAAGCGCCGCTCGACGATTTCACGCGTGTCGGGATGGGCACGGCGAAGCAGGCCCTGACCGGGAAGGGGTTTGACGTCAAGACTCTGTTCCTGGTGCAAACCGGCCGCATCCCCGAGGACGCCGCCGCGGTGATCGTTCCGTCGCCCAGCAAGGACCTGCTGCCGCAGGTGGCGGACGCGCTCGACCGCTACTATCGCGGAGGCGGCAAGCTCCTCGTCATGGTTGACCCCCAGACGCCGGCGGCGGTGCGCGCGTGGCTGGGCGCGGAGTTCCATGTCCGGGCCCCGGGCGGCCTGGTGATCGATCCGGTCTCCCGCCTGCTGGGCGGCGATCTCGCCGTGCCGATCGCCACGCAGTATCCATTCAATGACATCACCCAAAACTTCAACCTCGCCACCGCGTTCCCGGTGAGCACCCCCCTCGAGCCGGAGGCGAAGGCGCCGGGCGTCACGATCACACCGGTCGTCAAGAGTTCTGACGCCAGCTACGTCAAGGTCAACCTGGATTCCAAGGACGTCCGGTTCCAGCCCGGTGTGGACCGGAAGGGGCCTGCGCTCCTGGCGGTCGAGGTTGTGCCGAACCCGGCCGCCCCGGCGCCGCCCGCTGCACCCAAAGCCCCGGTGCCGCCCGCTGCACCCAAAGCCCCGGTGCCGCCCGCTGCACCCAAGGCCCCGGCGCCGCCCGCTGCACCCAAAGCCCCCGCGCCACCGGCTGCGCCCAAAGGCTCGGCGGTCCTCTTCGGCAACAGCGCCTTCGTCCGGAACACGTACATCGGGCTCGTCGGAAACCGTGACCTGTTCACGAGTGCGGTCGCCTGGTTGACCCAGTCGGGCAACCTCGTCAGCATCGCGCCGCGCGTCTCGCCGTTCGATCCGTTTATCATCTCCGGGCAGCAGGGACGGGCCTTATTCCTCGGGAGCGTGATCGTCCTCCCGCTCGTGCTGTTGGTGCTCGGGGGGTCGGTCTATCTTCGGAGGCGCGCTCTATGAGTCCCCGCGTCACCCTGGGGCTCGCGGTGATCGTCGCGCTGGTCGCCGCGTACATCTTTGCCGTGGACCGGCCCCAGGCCAAGCGGGCCGAGGAAGCCACGCACCTGATCCAGCTTTCGAAAGCGGACGTCACCGGCGTCACGCTCGAGAGCGCCAAGGGAACCGTGGAGCTAACGCGCCGGGACGCCACCCATTGGGGGGTGACGCGGCCCATCCAGGCGCCGGCCGCGTCCTTCACCGTGAGCGACCTGCTGGATACGGTGACCGGGGTGGTACCCCAGCGAACGCTCCCGGGAGTTCCCTCCGACTTGGCCGCCTACGGCCTCGTGCGGCCCGCTGCGAAGATCACCCTGCGCACCCAGGCGGGCCGGACCGTGACCCTCGAGGTTGGCACCTCCTCGCCTGTCGCGACCGCGCTGTACGCCCGGGTCGTGCCGGGGTCGGCGATCTACCTGGTCGACAGCTCGGTCAAGGACGCGATATCGAAGTCTGCGACCGACCTGCGGCAGAAGACCCTCGCCGACTTCGCGAACGCCGACGTGCAGAAGGTGAGCATCACGTCGCCCAACGGCTCGCTGGCCGCGGACCGCCTCGCCTCCGACCGGTGGAGGCTGGAAGGCGCGCACCCCTGGCCGGCGGACGACTTCAAAGTCTCGGACCTCTTCTTCCCGCTGACGACCTCGGAAGGCAAGGTGTTCCACGACGGGGTGACCGATCCGGCGCAGTACGGTCTCGACCACCCCGCGGTGACCGTCGAGCTCGCGCTCAAAGGCCGCAAAGATCCGCTGCGGGTGCTGCTCACCCGGCGGGGCAAGGTCGTCGACGCGATGGTGGCCGGCTCCCGGACCGTCCTCGAGCTCGACCCGTCGATTCAAGCGAAGCTCACGCCCACGCCACTCTCCCTCGTGAGTCAGCGCGTCCTTCCCTACAACGCTCAGGACCTCACCGCCGTCATCTGGCGCCGCGCGGGACAGACCTTGGAGGTGCGCCGCCAGGGGCCGGGCTTCACCGGCGGCGGACTGGCCGACAAGGACATCTCGGAGATGTTTTCCGCGCTCAACATCCTGGACGGCGACAAGGTCGAGGCGCTCGGCGCCCCGCCCTCCGGTGCGCCCGCGTTCGAGATCCAGACCGACGGCGCCGAGGACGCCCGATTCACCGTCGCGTTCTACCGGCAGCCCGACGCCAAATGGCTCGCGATCGACCGGGCGCTGGCGCTCAAGTACCAGTTGACCGCGAATGCGCTGGATGGGATCCCGCAACCGATCAAGTCATTCCTCGGCCTGACGGAGGCGAAACCGGCGGCCCCACCGTCACCGGCGACCTCGAAGCCGACCACCCCGACGCCCACCAAACCGTAGACCCGGACGTGCATCCGGCAGGATAACCCCCCGGGCGATGCCGAACTGCCCCGCAAACGCCGCAGAGGTCGCCGCACCGGACAAATGTCGCCGCATCGGACACGGATCACACCGCATCGTCACCACCGCCGCACGCTGGGGCTCTCCCTCGCGATCGTCCTGCTCCTCGCCCCGGCCGGCCGGGGTGCCCTCGCCGCGTCGTCGCCGGGCGCGTGGCCCGCGGTCCTGGCGCAGTGGGGCACCACCCTGCCGGTCGCGTCCGGCGTCGAGTACCACCACCTGAGCCTCGCCACGGCCGATGGCCCCCTCGAGATCCACCGGCTCCACGTCGATCTCCACAACATCACCGTACAGCTGGGGCTCGCCCTGGCGCACGACCGCCTGATGAGCGACGATGAGCCGGTCTCGTCGATGGTGCTGCGCAGCGGGGCGATCGCCGGTATCAACGGCGACTACTTCGATATCCACGAGTCCGGGATGCCCCTCAACATCGTCATCAAGGATGGACAGCTCCTGCGCAGCCCGTGGCGGTTTGTAGCGCTCGCGTTCGGCAAGGACGGGAGCGCCCGTATCACCCGGTACCGGTGGACCGGTACCGTCGCCATGCCCGAAACGGGCGAGACCCGGCCCCTCGACGGCTACAACAGCGGCCTCTCGCCCGATGGCATCGTGGCGATTTCGGAGATCCGAGGGTATGGCGCACCGCCGCCCGATCCGAGCGTGCGGCAGACGGTGGTGGAGCTCACACCCGGCGACCCCGGCCGCTACTTCGTGAAGCAAATGTGGCCGCAGCAGGCGTTCTACGTCCCATTTCCCAAGGACGATATCATCCTGGTCGGCCGGGGCGCGGGAGCGGACTGGTTGGCGCGCAAGATGACCGCCGGGGCGATGGTCCAGATCAACCTGACGACCGACCCCGACTGGCATGAGGTCCAGCTCGCGATCGGCGGCGGTCCCGTCCTGGTTCAGAACGGGCAGGTCGTCGAAGACCCCGATCCCCCCGCCGTGAAGGAGCACGATCAGAGGAACCCGGTGGTCGCGGCGGGGATCGGCCGGGACGGCCAGACCCTGACGTTCGTCGAAGTCGACGGCCGGCAGCCCGCGCTGAGCATCGGGCTGACCCGGCCGCAGCTGGCCCAGTACATGCAGCGGATCGGCGCATACCAGGCGATCGCGTTCGACAGCGGAGGCTCGGCGACGATGGTGGTCCGCCTCCCCGGGCAGGCGCCCGCCGTCGTCAACTCGCCCTCCGACGGGAAAGAGCGGCCGGTGGCCAACGCGCTGCTAATCTACAGCACGGCGGTGCCCGGCCCGCCGGCCCGCCTCCTGGTTCACGCCGGACAGCCGCTCGTGTTGTTTAGCGGCGCGCGGGCGCCGCTCTCGGTTATCGCGGTCGACGCGCAGGGCAACCCGGTGCCGCTTGCGGATCCGGTCCAGGGGTCCGGTCCACCCGGACTGGTGACGGTTGGCGCCGACGGCACGGTCACGGCCGGCCCATCCGCGGGATCGGGCACGCTGACGGTAGCGAGCGGGGCGGCGTCCGGCTCCGTTCCAGTCTCGGTCGTGACGCGGCTCGCGCATCTGATCCTGACCCCCGGGTCGGTGAGTATGGCTCCCGGGGCAGGGACACGGTTTGCCGCGCGCGGGGAAGACGCGGCCGGCCGACTGGTCGCGCTGCCGGACAGCGCCGGGGCGTGGGCCGTGAGTCCTCCCTGGCTCGGCACGATCTCGCCGGCGGGCGAGTTTACTCCCGGAATGACGGTCGGCGCTGGAACCGTCACGGTGCGCCTCGGGGGAGCGATTGCCCGCGCCCGCGTGGCGGTCACGACCGCGGCATCGGGGGGCGCCCCGGGAAGACGGCTCGATATCCCGGGAGGACGCGGTGGTGGCGGGGTGGCGCGCCCCATCACCGAGTTCGACCGCGGCGACTGGACGTTTCGCGGCTACCCGGATACGGTGACCGGCGCGGCGAGTCTGGTGACCTCTCCCGGCCAGGAAGGCCGCCCGTCCGCGCGCCTGGAGTTTCATCTGGACGGGATTCGCACGCGGGCGGCGTATCTCATGACCAACCTGGCGCTTCCCGGAGCGCCCACCGGCATCACCCTGTGGGTCTATGGGGACCGCAGCGGCGTCTGGCTGCGGAGCGTCTACGCGGAGGCGAGCGGGGAGCGCGGCACGGTGACGCTGGCCCGGCACGTGGACTGGCAGGGGTGGCGCGCTGTGACCGCGACCCTGCCGCCCGGCCTTGCCTACCCGATCACGCTGGTCTCCGTCTACGTCGTCGAGACGGATGCCGCCCGCACGCCGAGCGGCGTGCTCTACCTGAGCGGCCTCCGCGCGATTTATCGTCCCTGAACTGCCGCGGCGGGCGAAGGGCCGCCCGCATCACCCGTCGAAGACTCCTCGGCCCATGCTGAAAATTGACGGCCCGCGTGCGGGACGCTCCGCCGTGCTCATCCTCGTGCCGGCGCTGTTGGCCGGCAGCCTCGCCGTCGGCCTCTCGGCGGCGCCAGAGCGGCTCCAAGGCGCGGTCGACGCCTACGCGCGCGGCGACCTCGCCCAGGCCCGTGCCTTGCTCGAGCCGATGCAACAGGATCCCGGCATGGCCGGCGGGCGTGCCGCGTACCTCTTGGGCGTGGTCAACCTGCTTCAGAAGCGCTTTCCAGAGGCCTCGGCCGCGTTCGGCCGCTCTGCCCGCGATCTCCCGATCCTCGCCGACCACGCGCTCTACTATCAGGCGGTCGCCGTGTACGACACCGGCGACTTCGTCACCGCGGCCCAGTTGTTTGCGAACCTCCTGAGCCGGTTCCCGCAGACGACCCTCCGGGGGCTGGCCCTATTCTGGCGGGCGGAGAGCTTATCCGGGACCCGCTCGCCCGAGACGCCGGACGCGTTTCATCGCTATCTCGAAGCGTTCGGGGACGGGCGGCACGCGCCGCAGGCGTGGTTCGAGATGGGGCAGGCGCTCGAGCACCAGGGCCGGTGGGCCGACGCGGCCCAGGCGTACCGGCGGGTGCGGTGGGGATTCGAGGCCAGCCCTTTCGCGGGCCCGGCGCGCGAGCGCCTGACGGCGCTCGCCGCGGCGCATACGCTGCCGCCCGATGCGACCCCTCCCGATGTCTTCTACAAGCGGGGCGTCCTCGATCTCGACGCGGGCGACTTCGGGGGCGCCCGCACGGAGTTCCGGCGCGTCCTCACCCTGCCGGGCGGCTGGGTCCTCGCCGACGACGCCCTCTACAACCTGGGCGTCCTGGCCTATCAGGCGCGGAACTTCGATGAGGCGGCGGCGCTGTTCCGCCGGGACGTGAACCTCCGGCAGGCGCACGCCGACGACTCGCTCTACTACCTGGAGCGAATCGCGCTCGTCCGCGGCCGCGAGGCCGACGCCCTCGCGATCGCCCGCACGCTTGCGCACGACTACCCGAAGTCCTCGCTCGCCTCCCGCGGTCTCTACGCCATCGCCGAGGTCCGGGCGGATCGCGGTGCGATTCTTCCGGCCCAGGTGGTGTATCAGGAGGCCGCCGATCGGTTTCCCGCCAGCCGGTGGGGAAGCCAGGCCCGGTGGGAGATCGGCTGGCTCCAGTACCGGCTGCGTCAGTGGGCGGGCGCGCGCGACACCTGGCTGCGCCTGGCCGCGAGCGCACCGGCATCTGACTCCGCCCCGGCGGGCCTCTTCTGGGCGGGCCGCGCGGCGGCGGCACTCGGCCGAGGGGACCTCGCCACCGACGCCTACCGCCGCGCGGCCACGCAGTATCCGGACGCCTTCTACGGCCAGCAGGCCGCCGCGCGCCTCGGGACGGCTCTGCGGGTTGGCATCGACCCGCCGCTCGCCGATGTTCCCCCCGGCGAGGTGGTCTCGCTCGACCGGTCCAGGGAGCTAGACCTGCTGGCGCAGATCGAGGACGCCACGCTCGAACTCGAGGCCGCGGCGGCGGCGGCGCCGGCCCGCGACCGTGGACAATTGGGGCTGCTCCTCAGCCAGCGATATGCCGCGCTGGATCAGGTCAGCCGGGCCATTCGGACGGCCGAGCAGGTGCGCACGGCGGCCGGCGCGCCCGTGGGGCACGCCCTGCCGCGCGCGCTGTGGGAGGCGCTCTATCCGCGGGCCGACTGGCCGGCCATCACCCAAGCCGCGTCTCGCGCCGGCGTGGATCCCTATCTCGTCGCCGGGGTGATCCGCGAGGAGAGCCGGTTCGATGCGCGGGCGGTCTCCTCGGCCGGGGCCTACGGCCTGATGCAGTTGATGCCGGGGACGGCCCGGAGTGCGGCGCGCGATCTCGGCCTTCCACCGCCCGATCTCCGCGCGCTCGGCGATCCGGCGACCAATATCGCGCTCGGGACCACCGTGCTCGCGGCCGAGCTGCACCGGTTCGGCCGGCCCGACCTGGCCCTGGCCGCCTATAACGCCGGCCCGGAGGCGGTCCGGCGGTGGCAGGCGCAGCGCAGCGGGATGGACCCCGACGCATTCGTGGAGGACATTCCCTACGCGGAGACACGGGGATACGTGAAAACCGTGCTGCAGTCCGCGGCGATGTATCGCTGGCTGTACCGGGACGGCCATCCGTAGAAAAGGGGATCGATGACGACATCCCGGACGGCTCCGTTCGGCTCCTGGAAATCGCCGATCACCGCGGCGATGATCGCGTCCGGCATCGTCAGCCTGGATCAGATTGTCCTCGACGGGGACGACATCTACTGGATCGAGGGGCGGCCGGCGGAGCAGGGCCGGAGCGTCGTCGTCCGCCGGACCCCGGACGGCCGCACCGCGGACGTCACACCGGCGGGGTTCAACGCGCGCACCCGGGTGCACGAATACGGCGGCGGCGCCTATGCGGTCGATCGGGGGACCGTCTTCTTCTCCAACTTCTCGGACCAGCGTCTGTACCGCCAGGACCCGGGGCGGCCGCCGCGGCCGATCACGCCTCCCGTGCCGCTCCGGTACGCGGATGGGATCGTCGATCGTCCCCGGGGACGTCTCATCTGCGTGCGCGAAGATCACACGATGGACGGGCGCGAAGCCGTGAACACGCTCGTCAGCCTGCCGCTGGACGGCGACGGGACCGACGGCGGGCGGGTGCTCGTCGGGGGCAACGACTTCTACGCGTCACCGCGCCTGAGCCCCGATGGGTCCCGTCTCGCGTGGCTCACGTGGAACCATCCGAACATGCCGTGGGATGGCACGGAGCTCTGGCTCGGCGAGGTCGCGCCCGGCGGGGCGGTGGGGCGGAGCGACCGGATCGCCGGCGGGCCGTCCGAGTCGATCTTCCAACCCGAGTGGTCGCCGGACGGGGTCCTGTACTTCGTGTCCGACCGCACGGGGTGGTGGAACCCGTACCGGTGGCGGGACGGCCGCCGCGAACCGCTGTGCGACATGGCGGCGGAGTTCGGAGGGCCGCAATGGCAATTCAGGCCGTCCACCTACGCCGTCGAGTCGCCGGGCCGGCTCCTCTGCGCCTACAAGACGCAGGGAGCATGGCGGGTGGGCGAGCTCGAGACCGAGACGCGCACGCTGCGGCGGCTGGAGCTGTCGAGCACGCACGTCTGGAGCCTCTGCTGGGGGGCGGGCCGGGCCGTGTTCGGCGCGGGCGCCCCCACGGAGTTCCCCGCGATCGTCCGGTTCGACCCCGCGTCGCGGCGCCCCGACGTGCTGCGCCGGGCGTCGGATCTCGCGATCGATCCCGGATACCTCTCGCCGCCCGAGGCGATCGAGTTTCCGACCGAGGGCGGCCTCACGGCGCACGCGTTCTTCTACCCGCCGCACAACCGCGACTACACCGCGCCCCCCGGCGAGCGCCCGCCCCTGATCGTGCGGAGCCACGGCGGTCCGACCGGCGCGACCTCATCGACGCTCAACCTGGACGTACAATATTGGACGAGCCGCGGCTTCGCGCTGCTCGACGTGAACTACGGCGGCAGCACGGGGTACGGCCGCGCCTATCGCGAGCGCCTCTATGGCCAGTGGGGCGTCGTCGACGTGGACGACTGCGTGAACGGCGCCCGCTACCTCGTCGGGCAGGGCCGGGTTGACGGGGAGCGCCTGGCCATCCAGGGGGGCAGCGCGGGCGGCTACACGACCTTGTGCGCCCTGACGTTCCGCAGCGTCTTCAAGGCCGGGGCCAGCTACTACGGGATCAGTGACCTCGAGGTGTTCCGGAAAGAAACCCACAAGTTCGAGTCGCGGTATGATCAGCATCTCATCGGCCCGTACCCGGAGCGGCGGGATCTGTACCGCGCGCGGTCGCCGATCCACTTCGTGGACCGCCTCTCGAGCGCGCTGCTCCTGTTTCAGGGGCTCGAGGACAAGATCGTCCCGCCGAACCAGGCGGAGATGATGTTCGAGGCCGTCCGCCGGAAGGGCCTTCCGGTCGCGTACCTCGCGTACGAGGGCGAGCAACACGGCTTCCGGCGCGCCGAGAACATCCAGCGCACCCTCGAGGCCGAGCTGTACTTCTACGGACGCGTCTTCGGGTTCCCGATCGCCGATCCGGTCGAGCCGGTCCGCATCGAGAACCTGCCGGGGTGAGAAGCGGGATGCCGGTCGCGCCGGTCCCTTCGTTCTGGTATGCTAAACCGCAAGCGCCAGGCGCATCGATCACCGGGAGGGATGCCGATGTCGGAGACTGACGATCGTCGCAAAGACGCTCATTCCCGCACGGACGCTCATCTCCAACCACCGCTGCTGACCCGGCGGACGTTGCTCGGAGCGGGCCTCGGCGCGGCCGGGGCGGCGCTCCTCGGTGCGCCCCACGACGCGGCGGCGGCGCCGGCCGCAAACCCGGCGGCCGACGAAGAGAAGCTCTACGCCGAAGCGAAGCGGGAGGGCCGGGTCGTCTGGTGGACGGCCCATTACGCCCAGAGCGCTGCCGACGCGGCGCGCGACGCGTTCGTGGCGAGGTATCCAGGCATCGATGTCCAGTTCATCCGTCAGACGGCCCAGGTCGTCTACCAGCGTCTGACGCAGAACCTGAAAGCCGGCGTGCGCGAGGTCGACGTGTTTGCCAGCACGGACGAGGCGCACTACCTCGTGTTGAAGAAGCAGGGAGTCCTCGCGCCGTACAAGCCGCTCGGCGTCGACAATCTCCCCAAGGCGTTCCGCACCATCGACCCCGAGAATACCTACCACGTCGGGGCGCTGGGGTTTGTGCTCATCAACTACAACACGAAGGTCACCGTTCCGCCGCAGAAGTGGACCGACCTGCTCGACAGGCGGTGGAGGGGTCAAATCACGGTTGGCCACCCCGGTTTCTCCGGGTTTGTGGGCAACTGGGTCGTGGCGATGTGGGACCGGTACGGCTGGGACTACTTCACGAAGCTGGCCAAAAACAACCCCAAGATCGGGCGGTCCATCAACGACACGGTGACCGACATCGTGAGCGGCGAGCGTCTGGTCGGCGCGGGTCCGGACAACTACTCTCTCGAGAACAAGGCGCGCGGGAACCCGATCAACGTCCAGCTCCCGGCGGACGACGCGATCCTGATCGTCTCGCCGGTGGCGATTCTCAAGGACGCGCCGCATCCCAACGCCGCGCGCCTCTTTGAGAGCTTCTACTTCACGAAAGAGTACTCGCAGACGATGGCCAAGGTCTACAACTACCCGCTGCGGGCCGACGTCCCCCCGCCGAGCGGGATCCCGATCGACAAGGTGAAGTGGTACCGGAACAAGGCCGCGCGCCTGGAAACCGGCGTCCCCGAGGCGATCGCGAAGTGGCGGGAGACGTTCGGCGTATAGCGGGCCGGAAGGTGGCGAAGCTTCCCGCGGTCGCATCCGCGCCCCCCATCGCGCCGGAGCGGCGCGGGCTCGACCTGAGCCTCGCGGTCTGGATCCCCGCGGCCGCGGTGCTGCTCTTCATGGTCCTCGTGCCGATCGTCTGGATCTTTGTCGCGAGCGTGCACGCCGACCAGACCGAACGCCTGACGCTGGCCAACTACACGGAGGCGTTCACGCGCGCGATCTACCTCCACCCCATTCAGAACTCCCTGATCCTGGCGTCGCTGGTGGCCGTCATCGCCGTCACCGCCGGCACCGTGCTGAGCTGGGCGGTCAGCCGCACCGACATGCCGGGGCGAAACGTGATCCGCCTGCTCACCCTGGCCTCGTTCGTCACGCCCTCGTTCCTCGGCGCGACCGCCTGGATCTTCCTCGCCGCCCCCAACGCGGGCTGGTTCAATCGCGGCTGGGTGGCCCTGACCGGGGCGGCGCGGGGCCCGCTCAACATCTACTCGCTCGGGGGCGCCATCTTCGTCATCTCGCTGTACAGCTACCCCTACACGTTTGCGTTCGTCTCGAGCGCGCTCGAGCTCATCCCGTCGGAGATGGAGCGGTCGGCGGCCCAGCTCGGGGCCGGCTGGCTGCGCATCGCCTGGCGGATCACGCTGCCGCTCGTGCGCCCGGCGATCATTGCCGGCGCGCTTCTGTCGTTCCTCGAGGCGATCGCGGAGTTCGGCACGCCGGCGTTTCTGCTGATCCCCGCCCGCCAGCAGGTCATCACGACGCAGCTGTACCTCTTTTTCCAGTTCCCGTCCCGGGCGAACCTGGCCGCGGCGTACGCGATGCCCCTGCTCGTCGTCACCGGGGCCCTCTTCGCGCTGCAGCAGCGCCTCCTCAGGCGGGGCCGCTTCACGACGGTGGCCGGCAAGGGCGGCGTCCGCCAGCCGTTCCGGCTCGGCCGGTGGCGCTGGCCGCTCTTTGGCCTCTGCGCGATCCCGCCCCTGCTCTCGCTGGTCCTGCCGTATGGGGCGCTCGTCGCGACGTCGCTCTCGCACGCGTGGGGGAGGGGCCCGGTGCCGGCGAACCTGACGTTTCAGTGGTACCGCTGGGCCCTCGTCGAAAACGGCGCGGCCCACCGTGCGATCGCCCACAGTCTGATCTACGCGGCCGTGGCGGCGACGGGGGCCACGGTCCTGGCGTTTGCGACCGCGTACACCGCCGGCCGCCGCCTCCTGCCGGGCGCCCGGATGCTCTCGTTCATCGCGATGATGCCGTTTGTCGTCCCCGGCATCGTTCTGGCGATCGGCTTCTTTGCGGCGTACGCGCGGCCGCCGGTCGTGCTGTACGGGACGGCGTGGATGCTGATCGTCGCATTCGCCACCCGGTTCCTGCCGATCGCCTATGCCGGCAGCGAGTCGGCCCTCCGGAGCATTGACCTCGAGCTCGAGCACGCCGCCCGCACGCTCGGCGCGACGCCGCTCCGCACGCTCGGGCGGATCACGCTGCCGCTGCTGCGGCGCAGCGTCCTGGGCGTCTGGCTGATGACGTTCATTCCGTCGCTGCGCGAGCTGAGCTCCGCGATCTTTCTGTTCACCCCGGCCACGGCGGTGATGACGACCCTCATCTTCGACCTCTCCGACGCCGGCAACTTCGAGGCCGTGTCGGCCCTCGGCATCATCATGATGACCCTGACCTTTGTGTTGGTCGGCGTCGCCTACCGGCTGTTCGGCGGCAGCGCGCTGATCCACCGCCGGACCACCTGAGGGAGGCCCGATGGCGCAGATCCGACTGGTCAACCTGTGCAAGCGGTACGGCGCCACGGCGGCGCTCCAGGGGATCACCCTGACCGTCGCGGACGGCGAGCTCCTCGCCCTGCTGGGGCCGTCCGGATGCGGCAAGACGACCGCGCTGCAGATCGTCGCGGGGTTTCTCTCACCCGACGAAGGCGAGGTGTGGGCCGACGACCGCGTCATCAGCACCCCGCGCGGCGCCGTGCCGCCCGAGCGCCGCCGGATGTCGCTCGTGTTCCAGAGCTATGCGCTGTGGCCCCACATGACGGTCTTCCAGAACGTGGCGTTCGGCCTGGAGATGCGGCGGCTGGGGCGCGAGGAGATCGCCAGCCGGGTCCGGCGGATTCTCGAGGTCGTCAACCTCGGGGACTACGGAGGACGGTATACGCACGAGCTCTCGGGCGGCCAGCAGCAGCGGGTTGCGCTCGCGCGGGCGCTCGTCGTGCAGCCGGACACGCTGCTGCTCGACGAGCCCCTCAGCAACCTCGACGCCGGTCTGCGCGAGCAGATGCGCTTCGAGATCCGGCGGATCCACCGCGAGACGGGCATCACGGCGATCTACGTGACGCACGATCAGGCCGAGGCGATGGTCATCGCCGACCGCATCGCGGTCATGAACAACGGCCGGATCGAGCAGGTGGGGACGCCCTCGGAGATCTACGACACCCCGCGGTCGCGGTTCGTCGCGGCCTTCATCGGCCAGGCCAACTGTCTTGCGGGGCTTCTCATCGGGCCGGGGCTGGTTCGGTGCGGCGACCTCGAGCTTCGCGCATCCGGCAGCGGCGAGTTCCGCCAGGGCGAGGACGTCGTGCTCTGCGTACGGCCCCACGCCGTGCGAGTGCGTCCGGCGGGGGACGGGAATCCCCCCGGCACCGGGGGCGACAACGCCACCGCCGGCCGGCTTGTTGAGCACGCGTATCTCGGCGACCTGCACGACCTGCACGTTGTGCTGCCGGGAGGCGTGCAGATCCGGGCGTTTACCCCAACTGCCGGCAGCTACCGGCCCGGCGAGTCCGTGGTGGTCGAGCTGCCGGTCGAGTCCTGCCGGCTGGTCCGGCCCTAGGCCTCGGGCGGGCGGGGATCAGGAGGGGGCCGAGGCGGCCCCCAGGTACTGGTCGGCGAAGACCTGCTCGCACGCGGCGACCCCGGCGCCGAGGGGCACGCGGATGCCGGCCAGGGTGCACGCCAGCTCGCACCCCGCGAGTGTCGCCAGGACCTCGAGCTCGTTCAGCGCCCCGAGATGGCCGATCCGAAACACCTTGCCCTTGAGGCGGCCGAGTCCGGTGCCGAGGGAGAGGTTGAGGTGCCGGGCGGCTGCGCGGATCACGGCCTCGGCGTCGGCGCCGTCCGGCGTGACCACGCCCGTCAGGCTGTGCGAGTACCGGGCGGGATCCGCGCACAGCACCGTGAGCCCCCACGCGGCCACCGCCCGGCGCACGCCCTCGGCGAGGCGGCGGTGCCGGGCGAGAACGTTGGCGAGCCCTTCCTCGAGCAGCATCCGCACGGCCTCCCGAAGCCCATAGAGCGAGAGCGTCGCGGGCGTGTACGGGAAGTAGCCCTTCCGCATGTCTTCCAGGACCGGCCGCCAGTCGAAGAAGTACCGGGGCATCGTGGCGCGGGCGCCGGCCTCGATCGCGCGCGGGCCCGCGCACAGGATCGCCATGCCGGGCGGCAGCATGAGGCCCTTCTGCGTGCCGGTGAGCGCGACGTCCACGCCCCACTCGTCGAACCGAAAATCGACGCTGCCGAGCGCGCTGACGACGTCCACGAGGAGCAGCGCGGGGTGCTTGGCCGCGGTGATCGCCTCACGGACCGCCCGGAGATCGGTCGTGACGCCGGTCGACGTCTCGTTGTGGACGATGAGCACGGCCCGGTACGTGCGCGCGGTGTCCTGCGCGAGGCGGTCATAGACGCGTGCGGGCGGGACGGCGTCTCCCCACGGCAGCTCGACCTCGTCCACGCCGATGCCGAACCGTCGCGCGCACTCGGTGTAGAGATGGCTGAAGTGCCCGATGTTGAACGCGAGCGCGCGGTCGCCGGGGTTGAGCGTGTTGACGATCGACGCTTCCCACGCGCCCGTGCCGGAGGCGGGGTAGAGGACGATCTCGCCGCCCGCGGTCTGAAAGACCTGCTTGAGACCCGCGACAGTCTCGTGCACCACGGCCGGCAGCTCGGGTCCCCGGTGATCGATGACGGCGCGATCCATCGCCCGGAGCACGCGCTCCGGCACGTTGGTCGGCCCTGGGATCTGCAGGAAGTGACGCCCCGCCATGGAGTGGTCCCCCTTCTTGTAAACTGCCTCGGCCATTCGCAGGGTGAAAGGCGTTTCCCTTTCCTGCGGGCGGACCGGGTGGCGGACGCAGGGGGCCGGCGGCGGCGGCACCGAACTAGCCGGGCGTGCGGGACGCCGGAACGCCGGAGAGAGCGCGGCGGTTTCTTCGCGCCGGGAGCGTCCTCGGGGTGGCTCACCGGGGTGCGTCCCGGTACGCGCCCGAGAACACGCTGGCCGCGGTTCGGCTCGCCCTCGAGCACGGGGCCCCGGCCGTCGAGTGCGACCTCCAGCGCACGAAGGACGGGCACCTCGTTATCATCCACGACCAGACCGTGGACCGCACGACGGACGGCCGTGGTCCCGTCGGCGCGCAGACGTTCGCGGACCTCCGCCGGCTCGACGCGGGCCGGTGGTTCGCGCCCGAGTTCGCCGGGGAGCGGATTCCGCTGCTCGATGAGCTACTCGATGTGATCCGCGGCCGCGCGCTGCTCCAGTTGGAGATCAAGAACGGCCCGGTGTTTTACGACGGGATCGAGCGGCAGGCGCTGGACGCGCTGTCCCGGCACGGCGTGGAGGGCGACGTGCTGCTCCTGTCGTTCGACCATCAGAGCCTGCGGACCGCCCGCGCGCTTTCCGCGCGGGTCGCCACCGGCGTCCTCTACGCGGCGCGGCTCGTCGATGGGCCGGCCGCCGCGCGCGCCGCGGGGGCGGACGCGCTGTGCCTCGAGTGGGGATTCGCCACGGAGGACGTTGTCGCGCAGGCGCACGCCGCCGGCCTCGGCGTGTTCGTGTGGACGGTCGACGAGGAGGAGGCGGTCCGGCGGTGCCGCGCGTACGGCGTCGATGGCATCACCTCCAACGACACCCGGCTCCTCCGGCGCCTCTTGGGCTGGTGATGGGGCCGTACGTCGCGGCGGTCGACCAGGGGACGACCGGAACGCGGTGCATCGTGTTCGACGCCGGCGGACGGCCCGTGGCATCGGCGTACGCGGAGCACGCGCAGCTGACTCCCCGGCCCGGGTGGGTCGAGCACGATCCCGAGGAGATCTGGGAGGCGACCGGGCGGGTCGTTCGTGAGGCGCTTGCGCGCGCCGGCCAGTCGGTGTCCGCGGCCGGCACACCGGCGGCCATCGGGATCACCAACCAGCGTGAAACGGCGGTGCTCTGGGACCGCCGCACCGGGCGGCCGGTGTACCACGCGATCGTCTGGCAAGACACGCGCACCCGGGACGCCTGCCGGAGCCTGATCGAGCGGGGCACGGAGCCGATGATCCGGGACCGGACCGGGCTTCCGGTTGCCACGTACTTCTCGGCGCTCAAGGTCGCGTGGATCCTCGATCAGATTCCCGGTGCCCGCGCGCACGCCGAGCGGGGAGACCTCTGCTTCGGCACGATCGACTCGTGGCTGATCTGGCGGCTGACCGGCGGTCCCGACGGCGGCATCCATGCGACCGACGTCACGAACGCTTCGCGGACGCAGCTCATGAACCTCCGGACGCGTGCCTGGGACCCCGACCTGCTCGCGCTCTTCGGGATCCCACCCGCGGTCCTGCCGGAGATCCGACTCAGCAGCGAGCGCTACGGCGTGACCCGGCCCGACGGGCCGGTGGGCGCGGCCGTCCCGGTCTCGGGCGATCTGGGCGATCAGCAGGCGGCGCTCCTGGGGCAGGCGTGCGTCCGCCCGGGGGACACCAAGAACACCTACGGGACCGGCTGCTTCCTCCTCCAGCACACCGGCGCCGCGCCCGTCGACAGCCAGAGCGGGCTCCTGTCCACCGTGGCGTACGCGCTCCCCGCGGGCATCGCGTACGCGCTCGAGGGCTCGGTCGCCGTGGCCGGGTCGGCGGTCCAGTGGCTGCGCGACAACCTGGGTGTGATCGCAAGCGCCGCGGAGACCGACGCCGTGGCGGCGTCGGTCTCGGACAGCGGTGGCGTGTATTTTGTCCCGGCGTTCTCCGGGCTATTCGCGCCGTACTGGGACATGACGGCGCGCGGTGTGATTACGGGCCTGACCCGGTATGCGACGCGCGCCCATCTCGTGCGGGCGACCCTCGAGGCGATCTGTTACCAGACCCGCGACGTCGTCGAGGCGATGGCGCAGGACGCAGGCACCCGGCTCTCGGCGCTCCGAGTGGACGGGGGCGCGTCCCGGAACGACTTCCTGATGCAGCTCCAGGCCGACATCCTGGGTGTGCCGGTTATCCGCCCCACCGTGAGTGAGACGACCGCTCTCGGCGCGGCATACGCCGCCGGGCTCGCCCAGGGCATCTGGGACTCGCTCGATGCGATGTCGCGGCACTGGGCGGTCGATCGGACGTTTGAACCCCGCTGTCCGCCCGCCGAGCGCGACTTGGGATACGCGGAATGGAAGCGCGCGGTCGAGCGGGCGCGGGGCTGGCTCCCGGCGGACCCGGGCGCCTGAACGGCAGGTACTCGGCCCGGCCCCGGGACACGGTCGGGCCGCGGTCACTCGGGCGGGCCGCCTCCCGCCAGCGCGCGGACGAATCGCTCGGTGATCGCTTCGGGCATCGTGATCGCCCGGCCGACGACCACGGCCCAGGCGCCGGCCCGCCGCGCGGCGGCGGCGTCCTCCGGGGTCTGGATGCGCCCTTCGGCGACGACCGGCACGGGACTCCGGCGCGAGAGTTCCGCCACCAGTTCGATGTCGGGCCCGGGGAGCTTGCGGCTGTGCGGGGTGTAGCCCGCCATCGTGGTGGCGACGAGATCGGCGCCCGCGGCGGCCGCGGCGAGTCCTTCCTCGACCGTGGAGACGTCCGCCATCACCGGGACGCCGCACTCCGCGTGAACACGGGCCACGAGCGCGGAGAGCGGCAGCCCGGTGTCGTCCCGTTCCCGCGTCGCCTGCACCGCGACGATGTCGGCGCCCGCGCGCACGACCGCCCGCGCCGACTCGAACGTCGGCGTGATGTAAATGGGCGACGCGCTCCGGATCTTGTAGATGCCGATGATCGGGATCCCGACCGTGCTGCGGACGGCGGCGATGTCGTCGGGGCCGTCGATGCGCACGCCGGCGGCCCCGCCGCGTTCGGCGCACTGAGCGAGCGCGGCGATGATCGCGGGCCGGTGGAGCGGGCTGTCGGGCAAGGCCTGGCACGAGACGACGAGGCGTCCCTTGATGCGGGCGATCGGAGACCCGGTCACGGCCGCGGCGTCCCGTCTGCTCCGGGCGGATTCGCCGCGGCCGCGTGCGGGCCGGCGGCGCGCATCTCCCACGTGGCGGCCAGGAGCGCGAGCCGCACGGGCGTGTGCGGGATCTGGGCGGCGCGGAGGGCAAGGAGGAGCGCGCCGGCGGCCGGAGGAAGCCGGGGCGGGACGAGGACGGCCCCCGGGGCGCGCGCGGCGAGCGCGCGTCCCAGGGGCCGGAGCAGCGTGGGACCGGCGCTGAAGACGCCTCCGACCGTCGCCACGGCCACCGTGCCGTCAGGCCACGTCAGCCGGCGAACGACGGCGGCGGCGATCTCGGCGAGTCCCCGGGCGGCGTCGTCCACCAGGGAGACGGCGACGGCGTCGCCGCCCGCGGCCGCCGCGGTGACGACCGGCGCGAGCGCGGCGATCTCGGGCCGTCCGAGGCGGCCTTCGTAGAAGGCGAGCGGGATCTCCCCCAGCTCGCGGCCGATCGCGGCCGGGATGCGCTCGGTGAGCACCGTGTCGGGGCCGGTGCCGTCGCGGGCGCGGAGGGCCGCGCGCACGCCGCCGAGACCCACCGCGAATCCACTTCCCTCATCCCCGAAGATGTAGCCCCATCCACCGGCTCTGGCCTGCCGGCCCGAAGGATCCTCGCCCTGGGCGACCGAGCCGGTTCCGGCGATGACGACGACGCCCGGCCGGCACGCCAGGGCCCCGGCCCGCGCGACCACCGCATCGTTGTCGATCGCGACGCGCCGCGCCGCCACGGCATCCGCCACCACGGCCGCGAGGACCCGGGCCGCTTCGGTGCCGCCGTTGATGGCGGTCATGCCGAACTGGGCCGCCTGAAACTCGACGTGATCCAACCCGGCCGCGGCCAGCGCGCCGCGGAGGGCGCCCGCGACGGCAGACCGGGCGCGGGCCTGGCCGCCGGCCGCGAGGATGTGATTGCTCGGGCCGCCGTACCCGATGCCGAGGATGACGCCCTCGTCGGTACACACGGCGCAGGTGGTGTCCGTGGCTCCGCCGTCGACGCCGAGGAAATAGTCCATGCGCGCTCGCGCATTTCGCGGGACCGCGCGGCCTGTCCTGCCGTGGCGGCGCGCCGCACACCGGGGGAGACTGCCGATCGCGAGTCGAAACTCGTCCCCACCCGTGACTCGTCCCCACCCGTGACTCGTCCCCACCCGGTTGGAGGGATGCCATGGACGTGCGATCCATCGAGCAGGTGCAGGTCTCGCCCGAGCACCAGGGCACAGTCCCGGTGTGGTGGTTGTTCAAGCCGCGGGAGCTCAAGGCGGCGACCGACGGAGGCTACCTGGAGCTGGTGAGCGAGTTCGAGGTCAAGGGCGGCGGGGCCGTCCACCCGCACCGGCACCGCACGCACGAGTTTTACTATGTCATCAGCGGGCGCGGCCGGATGACGATCGAAGGCGAGACACGTGAGATCGTCCCGGGCGACCTGGTGCACATCCCGCCCGACGCCGTGCACAGCCTGGCGCCGGTGAGTGCCAACGCGTCGATCCGGTGTTTCTGCTTTGCGGTCGGCCTGCGCGACACGCCCGAGGTCAACTATTCGTCCGAGTGAAGCCCAGACGGGGGGACACCATGGATCGTCGGGTGTACGACATCAGCATGTCCTTCACCCGGGACATGCCGACGTTCTGCTTCTGGAAGAACTGGCACCACCCGCCGTTCTTCGCGACCTTCTCGGATCTGGACGAGACGAGCCTCGGACCGGGGACGGGGGAGGGGTTCGTCACGCTCGTGTCGTTCCTCACCCACACTGGGACGCACATGGACGCCCCCCGGCACTTCCGCCGGGACCGGTGGTATCTGCATGAGATCCCGGTCGACCGGTTCCTGGGGGAAGGTCCGGTGCTGGACGTTCCCAAGGGGCCGAACGAAGAGATCACGGCGCGCGACCTCGAGGCCGCAGGCCTGGAGGTGCGGCGAGGCGACATCGTGGCGATCAACACCGGCTGGCACCGCACCTACACCACCCCCGGGCAGGACCAGGAGGGGGCGCGGTTTTACTTCACGCAGCACCCCGGTCTCTGCCGCGAGTCAGCGGAATGGCTCGTGGCCCGCGGCGTCCGGACGGTGCTCATCGACACGCCGGCGGTCGACTCGGCGCCCCACACCGTCTTCGGGGACAACGGTTGGGAAACGCACGCCGCGCTGTTCGAGCACAACATCCCCGTTGTCGAGCACCTCGGGGGTGAGCTCGATGCCGTCGCGGGGCGGCGGTGTATCATCAGCTGCGCGCCGGTGAAGTACGTCAACGGCGACGCGTTTCCGCTCCGTGCGCTGGCGTGGCCGCTCGACTGGGCTGTCCTCCCGCCCACGCGATCGAAGCACCGTCCCGCTTCTCTTACCAGATCACCTTGATGGGGTAGCTGTGGAAGTGGCTGTCGCCGGTCAGGAGCGGCATCCGTTCCGCCTCGGCTTGGGCGACGAGCATCCGGTCAAACGGATCGCGGTGCACGCTCGGGAGGGAAAATACCCGCAGGGCATGCCGGAGCTGCAACGGTAATACTTGAAACGCGTTCTGTGTGATTTGCTGCGGGACGAACGTCTCCGGATCGCTGGGGAGGGTAACCCTTCCCAATTCGGCTTTGACTGCGATCTCCCAGGCACTCACCGCGCTGAAAAAGATCTCGTTGGTGCCGCTCGAGATCAGGCTCCGCGCTTTCCGAGAAAGGCGATCGCTGTCAGTAATCCACCAGAGGAAAGTGTGAGTATCAAGGAGCAGTTTCACTCGAAGGATCTTTGGAGCGCTTCGGGGAGCGGCGCGTCGAAGTCGGGAGATACGGTCACCTGTCCCCGCGCGGAGCCGGGGGTCCGATGATCAGACGTCTGAATGGTGGGGACAAGACGCGCGACAGGCCGCCCCGCTCGGGCGATGACGATTTCCTCTCCCTGGAGCACCCGCCTGATCAGTTTCGAGAACTGAGTCTTCGCCTCATGAATGTTGACGGTCATCGCTTACACCTCACACATATAATAGACTAAGTCATGGACTAAGTCAAAGCCTCCGCCACCGCGGCTGCGATCCGCGGGCGTAGTGCCAGGATCTCCGTGCGGTCCCGCCCGAGATGGATCGCGTTAGTGAGGAGGACGATCGCCAGATCGTGGGTGGGGTCCACCACGAGGGCGGTGCCGGTGAAGCCCGTGTGCCCGAACGCGCGGGGCGAGAGGCAATCGCCCCACCAGCCCTGCGGGCCGGAGAGCGCCCACCCGAGGCCGCGGGCGGCGTCTTCCGGCGTCTGCCGGGTCGTCGCTTCCCGCACGAGCGCCGGCGGGAGCACGAAGGCGCGCGGGCCGCGGCCTTCCGCGAGCCACATCCGTACGTAGGCGATCAAGTCGTCCGCCGTGCCGAAGAGACCGGCATGGCCCGAGACCCCGCCCATCGCATGCGCGTTGCTGTCGTGCACCTCGCCCCAGATCAGGGTCTTCCGCCAGGTGTGCCGCCGGCCGGCGTCTCCGGTCATCGCCTGCTCGATCGCGGTCCCGTCTTCGGTCGGCGCGATCCGGTCGCGCATCTCCGCTGCCGGACGGTACAGTGTGTCGGTCATCATGAGCGGCGCGAAGACGCGCACGAGCGCGAGGGCGTCGAGCGGCGCGCCGAGCGCCCGCCGCGCGATCTCGCCGAGCAAGATGAAGCCGAGGTCGCTGTACGTCACCCGCGCGCCCGGCGCCGCCTCGAGCGGCGCCGCCGCCGCCCGCCGTACGATCGTCTCGTACCCGCTGGCCTCGAGGTAGAACGGGATCCAGGCCGGCAGCCCCGAGGTGTGCGCAAGCAGGTGCCGCACCGTGACCCCGGCGTGCGGGCACTCCGGAAGATGCCGGGGCACCGGATCGTCGAGGCCCAAGCGGCCTTCGGCGGCGGCCTGCAGGATGAGCGGGGTGGTCGACACCACTTTGGTGAGTGAGGCGAGGTCGTACACCGTGGTGGGCGTGGCCGGGCGCGGGGCCGGCGTATTCGCGGCCAGCCCGGCGGCGGTCCTGAGCACGACGTCCCCGTGGGAGAGCACGGCCAGGACGGCGCCCGGATAGGCGTGGCCCACGCCGCCCTCGAGCAGACGCACGGCAGGCCCCAGCGCGTCGGCCATCAAGTGACCGGCGGCCACGTCCACTTGCCCAGCACCGCCGGATGCCGGGCGCCGGTCACGCGCGGAAAGTTGCCCGGGATGCCGAGGAGGCTCGCGTGCCCGAGGAGCGCGAACGCGAGCGCCTCCTTCGCCTCGGCGGGAACCCCGAACTCCTCGAACCGGCGCACGCGGATCGGCGCGATGGCGCGCTCGAGGCGCCGCATCAGGATCGGGTTATTGACCCCGCCGCCCGCGGCGACCAGGTCGTCGATCGCGTGCTGGGGCAGCACGAACCGCGCGATGTTCCGGGCGACCGCGTCGGCCGCGAACGCGGCGGCGGTGGCGATCAGATCGTCCTCGGGGAGCACCCCCCATTGGGACAGCAGGGCGTCGAGAAACGTCCGGCCGAACTGCTCGTGCCCCGCGGTCTTCGGCGGGGGCGCGTCGATGAACGGATGACGCAGGACGGCGGCGAGGAGGTCGTCGTGGATCCGGCCCCGCGCGGCGCGCGCGCCGTCCCGGTCGAACGTCTCGGCGCCGGCCGAGAACCGGCGGACCAAACCATCGACCACCATGTTGGCGGGACCACAGTCGAACGCGTACACTTCCTCGCGGCGGCCGCCCGCCGGCAAGACCGTGATATTCGAGATGCCGCCCAGGTTGAGCGAGATCCGGCCCCGCGGGCCGCCGAGCAGGATCCAATCGGTATACGGTACGAGCGGCGCCGCCTGGCCGCCCGCGGCGATGTCGGCCGCGCGGAAGTCGGCGATCACCGGCCTCCCCGTCCGTTCGGCGATCACGGCCGCCTCGGCGAGTTGGAGCGTGGACGCCCGGCTCCAGGGATCGGCGGGGTCGGGCACGCCCACGTGGGCCACCGTCTGGCCGTGCGAGGCGATCAGGTCCACGTCTTCCATGCCACGGCCGGCGGCCCGGGTGACGGCGGACGCGGCGTCTGCGAACAGTTCCCCGAGCAGGTAATGAATCGACGCGACCGCCTGGGTCGTCACCGGCAGCGTGAACAGGTCCATCACCCGGCGCCGCACCTCGGCGGGGTAGGGCGTGGTGAGATGCATGACCAGGCGCACGGCCGGCTGCGCCCCGGGGCGGTCCGTCACGTCCACGAGCGCGGCGGTGATCCCATCGGCGGACGTGCCCGAGATCAATCCGATGATCCGCTTCGTCGCCCGGGCCCGGATCGGCGCGAGCAGGTCGGCCGTCACCGGTCCGCTTCCCCGAGGGCGCGCCGCACGCTGCCACCCGCCTGCGCGAGCCGCCGGAGGGCCTCCGCCGCCGGGAGGTTGCGGGCGAGCATGACAATGGCGACCGCCACCCGCCCGCCGGCCCCGGCCAGCGCGTGTGCGGCGGCGGCGTCATCCCGGCCCGTCGCCGCGGCGACGATTCGCACCGCCCGCTGGCGGAGCTTCGCGTTCGTCGCCTGCATGTCGACCATGAGGTTCCCGTAGACTTTCCCGATCTGCACCATCGCGAGCGTGCTCAGCATGTTCAGCACCAGTTTTTGCGCCGTGCCGGCCTTGAGACGCGTGCTCCCGGCGATCACCTCGGGGCCCGTGATCGGCACGATCGATACCTCGCAGGCCGCTTCGAGCGACGAGGCCGGCGTGCACGCGACCCCGACCGTCAGGGCGCCCCGTTCCCGGGCCCGGCGGACGGCGCCCAGCACGAAGCGCGTCTCACCGCTGGCCGCGATCCCGACCACGGCGTCGTTGGGCCCGACGGCGCGCGTATCCATCTCGCGGGCGCCCGCCGCCGCGTCATCCTCGGCGCCTTCGACGGCCTGGACGAGGGCCGCGGGGCCCCCCGCGATTGCGGCCTGCACCTGCTCCGGCGGGGTGCCGAACGTCGGCGGGCACTCCGCGGCGTCCAGCATCGCGAGGCGCCCGCTCGTCCCGGCCCCGACGTACACTAGACGGCCGCCGCGGCGGAGCGCGTCGGCGATCCGTGTCACGGCCAGGGCAATCTGCGGGAGGACCGCGGTGACCGCGTCCGGCGCGCGCCGGTCCTCCGCGTTCATCAGGCGGGCCTGCTCGAGCACGGGGAGGCGGTCGAAGTCCCGAGTCCGTTCGTTGACCGCCTCGGTCTCCGGTTCCCGCGGGGGGCGCATCTCCGGAGCGCTCACAGGCGGAGCCGCGGGTCGAGGAGGTCGCGCAGCCCGTCGCCAAGGAGGTTGAACCCCAGGACGATCAGCGCGATCGCCGCGCCGGGGAACACGGCGGTCCAAGGCGCGGTGACCATGAACCGGCGGGCCTCCGCGAGCATGTTGCCCCACGACGGGGTCGGCGGCTGCGTGCCGAGCCCGAGAAAGCTCAGGGCGGACTCGGTGAGGATGGCGAAGGACAAGCTGAGCGACGTCTGCACGATCAGCGGCGCGGAGATGTTCGGGAGGACGTGGCGGGAGAGGATCCGCCGCGTGCTCGCGCCGAGCGCGGTGGCCGCTTCGATGAACTCGAGGCCGCGCAGTTCGAGGGCGCTCGCCCGTGTCACGCGGGCGAACTGCGGCGTGTACACGACGCCGATCGCCAGCACGATCGTGCTCACGGCGGTGCCGGCGACGGCCATGATCGTGATCGCCAGGAGCACCGCGGGAAATGCGAAGATGACATCCATCGCGCGCATCAGCACGTTGTCCAGCGTCCCTCCGTAGTATCCGCTGAACACCCCCGCGACTCCTCCGGCCAGGAGCGCCACGGCGACCGAGGCGAGCGCGACGGCCAGCGACGTGCGGGAGCCGTAGAGCAGCCGGGCGAGCACGTCCCGGCCAAACTGGTCGGTGCCGAACGGATGGCCCCCGCCCGGCGGCGCCAGGAGAGCCTGCGGCTGCATCCGGAGCGGGTCGGCGGGCGAGAACACCGGCGCGAGCGCCGCGGCCACGATGTAGGTCACGACGATCACCACCCCCACCACCGCGACAGGCGTCCGCAGCATCCGAGACGCGAACGTCGCCCGCTTCCGCGACCCCCCTGATTGGCGGCGGGTGCGCGCGGCTGTCTCGAGCGCGTGCGTAGGGGGGCGTGTCATCCGTACCGGATCCTCGGATCGGCAACCGCGTACAGGACGTCGACGAGCAGATTCGTCAGTACAAACAGGCCGGCGATCAGGAGGACGACCCCTTGAACGACCGGATAGTCCCGCTGGCTGATCGCGTTCAACGCCAGCCGCCCCATCCCCGGAAGCGCGAACACTTCCTCGATGACGACGGTGCCGCCCAACAGGTACCCGGCCTGGAACCCGATGACGGTGATCACCGGAATCAGGGCATTCCGCAGCGCGTGCCGGTTGATAACGACGCGCTCTCGGAGTCCCTTCGCCCGGGCCGTCCGCACGTACTCCGCGGAGAGGACCTCGAGCAGGGAGGACCGGACGAACCGCATGATGACCGCGGCGAGAGAGACCCCGAGCGAGAACGCCGGGAGCGCCATCACGGTCAGGTTCTTGACGGGATCGGCGAAGAACCCCACGTAGATGCCGATCGAGGCGATCGGGAGGACGTTGCTCAGCGCCAAGAGGAGCATCGCCGCGAGCCAGAAGTTCGGGATGCTCAGCCCGGCCAATCCGGCGATCTGGATCGCGGCGTCGCTCAGGGTGCCCCGGCGCAACGCGGAGGCGATCCCGACGGGGATCGCGATCAGGAGCGCGAGGGCGAGCGCGAGCAGGGTGATCTCGAGGCTGATGGGCAGGCGGGCCAGGAGATCCGGGAGGACGGGGCGGCTCGTCCGCAGGGAGACCCCGAAGTCGCCGTGCAGGACCCGCGTGATCCAGTCGACGTACTGGAGCGGCAGCGGCTTGTTGAGGCCGAACAGCCGCCGGAGCTCGTCCATCTGCGCGGGCGTCATGTCCACCTGCGTGCCGAGGAAGATCTGCAGCGCGTTGCCCGGGAGGAGGTGGATCAGCAGGAAGACCACGACCGAGATCCCCCACAGGACCGGGAGGAGCGTGAGGAGCCGGCCGGCGAGAAACGCAGTCACACGCGGGAGGGGCGGGCCGGGACCACGCCCCGGCCCGCCCTCACATTATCGCTCGATTTATCGCTCGATCGAGGTCTGTTCCAGGTAGTTGAGCGCGCCCGTGGGGATGAGGCGGAAGCCCTTCACGTAGTGTTGCAACACCTGCGTCTCCAGCGGTGTGTACAGGAACACCGCGGGGGCATCCTTGACGAGCATCCGCTCCAGCTCGTTGTAGATCGGCTTGCGCTCCGCGACCGTGAGGTGGACCCGCCCGCGGTCGAGGAGCCGGTCGATCGCGGTATCCTTGAACAGGAAGTTATTCACCGCGCCGGTCGAGTAGAACGTCCGGTACAGGAACCGGTCCGGGTCGGGGTCGCCGCCGCGCAGCTCGACCATCGTGTCGAAGTCCCGCTTCACCCAGCGATTGATGTACGTTCCCCACTCGATGTTTTCGATCGTCGGGTTGAGGCCGACGGCCTTGAGCTGGCTCTGGATCACCTGCGCGACCGCCAGGCCGCCTTCGTAGGTCGGCGAGGCGACGATCTTGAACGACGCGCCCGCCGCCCCGGCCTCCTGCAGCATCTGCCGGGCCTTGGCCGGATCGGTATGATACTCGGGCATGTTCTGGACCGGCAGCGCCCAGACCGTGTCGGGGGCCGGGATCGGCCCGCTCACGACGCCCATCCCGAATTCAGCCGCGTTCACGATCGCCTGCCGGTCGAGCGCATACGCGATCGCGTCCCGCACCCGCGCATCCGTGAACGGCGCCCGGGTTGTGTTGAACGAGAAGATCCGGAGGTTCAGGCTGGGGGCCTGCAGGGTGTCCAGGTTCTTATCCCCCATCGCCTGCTTGACCACGCTGCCGTCAGAGATGGTAGCCATGTCGAGGCTGCGGGCCCGGACGCCCGCGAGGAGGGAGGCCTGCTCGGGGATCACCCGGAACACGACTTCGTCCACTTTCGGGAGGCCCCGCTTGAAGTAGCGGGCGTTCTTCGCGAGGCGCATGAAGTTATCCGGCACCCACTCCGCCAGCGTGAACGGTCCGGTTCCGGCCTCGGTCTTCTGCAAATCGCCGCCCTTGGCGAGGGCCGCCTTCTCGACGATCGACGCGTTCCCCGATGCCAGGCCGGAGAGGATCGACGCGAGCTGATACTTGAGGTGCATGCGCACCGTGTAGCGGTCGGGCGCTGTGACGCTGTCCACCGCATCCAGATACGACCGGCCGGGGGACGCGGTCTTGGGGTCCAGGATCCGCTCGATCGTGAAGACGACGTCGTCGGACGTCAGTTCCGTGCCGTCGTGGAACAGGACCCCCTTGCGCAGGCGGAACACATACGTCCGCGCGTCGGGATTGTCCCAGCTTTCCGCCAGGTCCCCGACGACGCGCAGCCCGGCGTCGTACGTCACCAGCTTGTTGTACAGCAGATCGATCCGCCGGAACGATGAGAACGCGGTCACCTTGTTGGGATCCAGGCCCACGACCTCCTGGTCAACGCCGATCGTGAGCGTCGTCCGCGCTCCGGCCGCGTCCGTCCGCGCCGCGAAGGGGATCCCCGCGGCGAGCGGCACGGCGACGAGCAGCGCAAGGAGACAGAACAGCAGGCGTTTGGCGCGCATTGCACACCTCCTCAAGATTCCCGGGACGGCCCGGATTCCCGGGACGAACCCGGTTCTTGCGATGAGTCCGCCGATCCTCGGGACGACGAGGACCCCGGCCATGTTCCCCGGGGTCGAAGCCCGAGCGCGAGATCCCTAAGCGGGAATGCGCGGCATCTTATCGCACGGCTCCGATGTCCGCGAGAATCAACGTCCCGCCGGGTCCAAGCCGCGCGGCGACGTCAGTAGAGGCGGGCCGGGTCGCCTCCCGTCACTTCTTCCGGAACTGCATCAGCACCTGATCCGCCTGCTGCTGCGCGTCCCGCAGCCCCTGCCGCGGCGCCTTCGAGCCAGTCAGGACGGCCTGGAGGTTGTCCGAGTACACTTTCTGGATCTGGGCGCTGTTGTGCGTGGACAACTCGGCCTGGGCGTAGGGGAGCTGGTCGCGGGCGGTCAGGGCCTGCGGGAATCTCTGCGTGTACTCCTGGTAGAGCTTGATGTTAAACGCCGACTTCCGGACGGCGACGTAGCCGGAGGCCTCGCTCCACCGCGCCGCCTGCTGGGGAGCCGTCATCCACTGCACGAACTCCCACGCCGCTTTCTGCCGTTCCGGCGGGATGCTCTTGAAGATGTAGAGGTTGCCGCCGCCGGTCGGCGTCCCGTACCGCTTGTCCGCCGGCATGAACGCCGTGCCGAACTTGAACGGGGCGTTGGTGCGGATGAACGTCAGGCTGCCCGTCGAGTGGTAGATCATCGCGAACCGGCCCGCCACGAACTGCGTGGGCAGGGTCCCCCAGTCGGTGATGCCCTTGGGCTCCACCTTCACGTCCTGCAGCCGGAGCCAGAAGTCGAGGGCCGCCTGCGTCTGCGGGGTATCGAAGTACACCTCGGTGCCTTCGGGATTGGCCAGCCTCGCCTGCCCGCCCTCGGCCACAAACCCCTGGAACAGCCAGTAGGTGAAGCCGTTTGAAGGAATGCCGACGCCCCACTGCGTCACGTTGCCCGAGGCGTCGCGCGCGGTCAGCTTCTGCGCATCTTGGACGAGCTCGGTCCAGTTCTTGGGAGGTCCGGCCGGATCGAGGCCGGCCTTACGGAACGCGTCCTGGTTGTAGTACAGGACGATCGTGCTGCGCTGGAACGGAATGGAGTAGGTTGTCTTCCCGGTCCGCGAGTTGAGCCAGAACGCGTCGAAGATGTCCTGGCGGAGGCGGTCGCCGCCCGTCTCGTTGATGTAGGCGTCGAGCGGGATGATCGCGTTCATGTCCAGCAGCGTGAACAGGTCGGTCGAGAGGAGCACCGCGACGTCGGGGGGGCTCCCGCCCATCACGGCGGTCTGTGTCTTGGCCATCGCTTCGTCGTAGCCGCCGGCGAAGATCGGCGTGACGTGAATGGCGGGATGGATGCGGTTGAAGTCGCCCACCATCCCGTCCATCACCTTGGCCAGCGGGCCCGAGACGCTGACCGGGTAGTAGAACTTGAGGTCGACGACCGCCCCCGCCGGCGTGATCGACGCGAGCGGCGCCGCGGCGAGCACGAGCAGGACGACGAACCAGCGCCTGAGCATGACGGGCACCTCCGGACGAAGTCACGCCACCGCGCCCCGGCCCCCCACTTCAGGCCCGCGGGATGGATCTCCTGCCGCGAAGCAGATCACGATTCCCGGGCGGTCTCCTGTGCCTGAATCTATGATTCCCGGGCGGTCTCCCGTGCCTGAATCGGACCGCGGGACTTACGGTACAGGATTTCGGTGATGCCCTCTCGGACGTAGTCCGTGATCTCCCCGATCCGCCGATACCCCCGCTTCTCGTAGAACCGCTGCGCGCCGGCGTTGAATACCGCGACAAGCAAGAATACGTTCGGGCCGGCGCCAAAGATCTCGCGCTCGGCGGCGTCCATCAGCCGCGCGCCGGCGCCGAGCCGCTGCGCCTCCGCCGCGATCCCGATCGCGCGAACATAGCCGCTGCGGTCGAACGTGCCCCGCAGGCTGTAGACCACGAACCCGATGACCCGGCCGCCGTCCTCGGCCACGAGCGCCTGCGACCCTCCGGCGGCGGCGCCGGCAAACAGCCCCCGCGCCGCTTCACGCGTGGTCTGATAGCGTGTCCAGAGGGGCATCGCGAGCATGAGGGCCGCGCACGCATCCACGTCCGAGTCGCGCAGCGGGCGGATGATCACGCGCGACAGTTCTCCGGCGCGCCCCGAGCCGCCTGCCGCGACGCAGGAGGCCCCCGCCGCGAACCGGAAGGAGGGACCGATGATTCTCTCCGCCGGGACGGTGCTGGCCGCCGACCGGGATCTCGCCCCCGGGTACGTCGTTGTCGAGAACGGCCGCATCGCTCGTGTCGCCGGTGGGACCCCACCGGCCGGCGGCACCGCGGCGCGGTCGTTTCCCGATGGGACGCTCATTCCGGGGCTGATCGATCTCCAGGTCAACGGCGGGGCCGGCGTCGACTGCTCGCGCTGCCATCCTGACGACTACGAGGTCCTCGGCCGGTACCTCGCGGCGACGGGTGTGACTGCGTATCTCCCCACAATTGTCACCGCGCCGCTCGAGGAGATGCGCCACGGGATCGAGGTCGCCGTGGCGGCCGCGGCGCCGCGCGGCCCCCTGCCGGTCATTGCCGGCGTGCACATGGAGGGCCCCTACCTCAACCCGCTGCGCCGGGGGGCGCACCGGCCCCAGGACCTCCGCCATCCCTCGGTCGACGAGGTCACCGAGACGGTGCGCCGGTCGCGCGGCCTGCTCCGGCTGGTGACGCTGGCGCCCGAGCTCGAGGGCGCCGAAGCCGTCGTCCGCCGTCTGGCCGCGGACGGGATCGTCGTCTCGCTCGGACATACGGACTGCGGCTACGATGACATCGGGACGGCGGTTCAGTGGGGCGCCCGCATGGTGACGCACGTCTTCAACGCGATGCGCGGCATCCATCACCGGGAGCCGGGCGCCGCCGGCGGCGCGCTGCTGTCACCGGGCATTGTCGTCGGCGTGATCGCGGATCTCGTGCATCTCCACCCGGCCATTCTTGCGCTGGTCGCCAGGACTGCCGGGTCAGGCCGTGTCGCGCTCGTCACGGACGCGATGGCCGCGGCCGGAATGGAGCGCGGGACCTTTACCCTCGGGCCGCAGACGGTCGAGTTGCGGGGCGGGGTGCCGCGTCTCCCCGACGGCGCGCTCGCCGGCAGCGTGCTCCAGATGGCGCGGGCCGTCCGCAACTTTGCCGACGCGGCCGGGGTGAGCCTGAAAGATGCCGTGCAGGGCGCGTCACTCGTGCCGGCTCGCCTGCTCGGGTTGTCGCGGAAGGGGCGGATCGCTCGGGGCTGTGACGCCGACCTGGTCGTCCTCGACCGGGACCGGGTCGTCGCCCTGACGCTTGTCGGAGGGCAAATCGCGTACGAGCGCAACCCGGGATGAGTGTCGTTTGGTCAGATGCCGAACATTTCCCCTCATTACCTTGACAACGCGTCGGGAATCTGGTACGAAATGAACAATATAATTGAATATGTCCGGCCCGCGCCGGGGGTAGGTACCCGGCGGGGGAGGGAGTGCGCCTAGGGTTCCGCGGCTTCCACAAGGAGCCGGCCAGGACCGAGCGGCGCAGGCAGCCCCCGGATTTGTCGGCGCTTGATGGCGCCGGGGGCGCTACACCGTCGGGACAAAAGCCCGAGGGAGAGGTTCCTCTTTGCAGGATCGCTCCCCCGGGCTTTGCCATATGTAGACACACCGTAGCGGAGGTCCGGCCTCGAATGATCGGCCTGTACGATCCACGGTTCGAGCATGACGCGTGTGGGGTCGGGTTTGTCGCGACGACCGCCGGGCGCAGCCACGCCATCCTGGCGCGCGCGCTCGAAGCGGTCGCCAACCTCACCCACCGCGGGGCCGTGTCGGCCGACGGGAAGAGCGGCGATGGTGCGGGCGTCCTGACGCAGGTGCCGCACCGGCTGCTGACCCCGGACCTCAACCGGCTCAAGGTGCGGGTGCCGCGGCATGCCGACCTCGGAGTCGGCATGATCTTCCTGCCCCGAGACAATCGGCGGGAAGCGCGGGCCCGGGCCATCATCGAGAACGCCATCACCAAGGAAGGTCTGGTCCTGTTCGGCTGGCGGAGGGTGCCGATCGCGCTGTCTGCGCTGGGGGATGAAGCGGCTCGTACCCGCCCGCAGATCGAACAGGTGCTGATCGGACGGCCGGAGCGGCTCGGTGGCGAAGAGTTTGAGCAGGCGCTCTACCTCGTGCGCAAGGTGATCGAGCGCCAGATCGGCGAGGCGCAGATCGCGGACTGCTACATCGCCTCGTGCTCGCATCAGACCGTCGTGTACAAGGGCATGTTCGTCGCGCCGCAGCTTCCGCGCTTCTACCCCGACCTGCAAGATCCGCAGTTCGAGACGGCGCTCGCCGTCTTTCACCAGCGGTACAGCACGAACACCTTCCCGAGCTGGCCGCTCGCCCAGCCGTTCCGGTTCCTCGCGCACAACGGTGAGATCAACACGCTGTGGGGCAACATCAATTGGATGCGCGCCCGGGAACCGCATCTGCGCTGCGCCGCCTGGCGTGAGCGCGTCCACGATCTCCTCCCCGTGATCCAGACGGGTGGCAGCGACAGCGCAATGCTCGACAACGCGCTCGAACTCACCGTGCGCTCGGGGCGCGACCTCCTCCACGGGATGATGATGCTGGTCCCGGAGGCCTGGGAGAACCTGCCCGGGATGCCGGAGGATCTGCGCGCGTTCTATGATTTTCATGCCGGGCTCGCCGAGCCGTGGGATGGGCCGGCGGCGCTGGCCTTTTCGGACGGCCGGATCGCGGCGGCCGTCCTCGACCGGAACGGCCTCCGTCCCGCCCGGTACACGATGACCGACGACGGCCTGGTGATCGTCGCGAGCGAGGTCGGCGTCATCGATCTCGACCCCGCCCGGATCGTCGAGAAGGGCCGGCTCGGACCCGGGCAGATGGTCGCAGTCGATACGGCCTCCGGCCGCATCCTGACAAATGCGACGATCAAGCGCGAGGTCGCGGCGCGGCGGCCGTACACGGCGTGGCTGGCCGCCGGTCGCGGGCGCCTTGTCCCGGGCGGTGGGGTGCAAACGGCCGGGCGCGCCGAGGGTCCGGTGGCAACAGATGCTCCGGGCGCGTCCCATGAGGCGGCACGGGAGCACCCGGCGTCCCTGCTCGTCCGCCTGACCGCCTTCGGGTACTCGCAGGAGGAAGTGCACCGGATCCACGAGCCGATGTTCACCGAGGCGAAGGATCCGGTCGGTTCCATGGGGGACGACACGCCGCTCGCGGCCCTGTCAGCCCGGCCCCGTCTCATCTACAATTATCTGAAGCAGCGGTTCGCCCAGGTGACGAATCCGCCGATCGACCCGCTGCGCGAGCGGCTGGTCATGTCGCTCGCCACGCTGCTGGGCGCCCGCGGGAGTTTCCTCGAGGAGACTCCCGAGCACGCGTGCCTGATCGAGCTGGCGACGCCGCTCCTCGCCGAGGCGGACCTTCGATCGCTCGCGACCCTTCCGGATGGGCGGTTCCGCCCGCGGACGCTCCGGGCGCTGTTCCCCGCGAACGGCGGCGGCGACGCCCTTGAGCGCGCGCTCCTCCGGCTCTGTGAGGAGGCCGCGTATCAGGTGGAGGAGGGCACGACCCTCCTCGTCCTCTCGGACCGTGAGGTGGACGCCGGCTTCGCGCCGATTCCGATGGTGCTGGCCGTGGGCGCGGTCCACCAGGCGCTGATCCGGCGGGGTCTGCGGATGCGCGTCAGCCTGATCGCCGAGACGGGAGAGGCGCGCGACGTGCACCACCTCGCGGTGCTGATCGGTTATGGGGCCGGCGCGGTCTGCCCGTATCTCGCCTACGAACTGATCGCCGAGGAAGCCCGACGCACCGGCGGCGACCCGGTCCGGATGCTCGCCAACTACCGTTCGGCGATCGAGGCGGGACTGCTCAAGATCATGTCCAAGATGGGGATTTCGACGATCTCGAGCTACCACGGGGCGCAGATCTTCGAGGCGGTGGGCCTCGATCACCCGCTCGTGGATTTTGCGCTGACCGGCACGCCGTCGCGCCTGGGCGGAATCGGCCTTGCGGAGATCGCCGAGGACGTGCTCGCCCGCCACCGCGACGCGTTCGCCTCCGATCGGGCTCCGGCGATGGGGGACCCCGGCCTGTTCCGGTTCCGCAAGGACGGCGAGTACCACGCGTTCCACCCGAACGTACTGCGCACGCTGCACAAGCTCTCCCTGAGCGGCAGCCGGGATGACTACCTGGCATATGCGTGGGAGGTGACGCACCGGCCGCCTACCGCGATCCGGGATCTGTTCGACGTCCGCGGGGGCGCGCCGCTTCCACTCGACGAGGTCGAGCCCGCGCGGGAGATCGTCCGGCGCTTCGTGGTGTCGTCGATGTCCCACGGCTCCCTCAGCAAGGAGGCCCACGAGACGCTGGCGATTGCGATGAACCGCCTCGGCGCCCGGAGCAGCAGCGGTGAGGGGGGCGAGGATCCCGAGCGCTACACGCGGCGCCCGAACGGCGACTGGGCCAACTGCGCAGTGAAGCAGATCGCCTCGGGGCGGTTTGGGGTGACGGCCGCGTACCTCGCCGCGGCCCAGGAGCTCGAGATCAAGATGGCCCAGGGCAGCAAGCCCGGCGAAGGCGGCCAGATTCCCGGCACAAAGGTCACCGAGGAGATCGCCCGGATCCGCCGGGCGCAGCCGGGCATCACGCTGATCTCGCCGCCGCCCCACCACGACATCTACAGCATCGAAGACCTGGCGCAGCTGATCTACGACCTCAAGCAGGGGAATCCCCGGGCGCGGGTCTCGGTGAAGCTCGTGAGCGAAGCCGGCGTCGGGACCATCGCCGCCGGCGTCGCGAAGGCGTATGCGGACACGGTGCACATCGCGGGCGCCGACGGCGGCACCGGGGCCTCTCCCCTCGACTCGATCAAGAACGCCGGCGTCCCCTGGGAGCTGGGGCTCGCGGAAACGCAGCAGACCCTCGTCGCCAATGACCTGCGGGGCCGGGTTCGCGTTCGGGTAGACGGGGGGATGAAGGCCGCCCGGGACGTTGTGATCGCGGCGATGCTCGGAGCGGAGGAGTTCGGGTTTGCCAGCGCCGCCGTCGTTGCCCTCGGGTGCGTGATGGCGCGGCAGTGCCACCTCAACACGTGCCCGGTCGGGATCGCGACCCAGCGGGAGGATCTGCGGGCGAAGTTCCCCGGGACGCCCGAGCGCGTCGTTCACTTTTTCCTGGCGCTGGCCGAGGACGTCCGGCAGATGCTCGCCGCCCTCGGGTTCCGGGCCCTCGACGAGATCGTGGGACGTCCGGATCTCCTCCGAGTCCGCGCGGACATCCCCGTGCCCCGCGCCCGCCGTCTGGTCCTGGACGCGCTCTTGGCCGACCCGGACCCGTCAGGCACGCGGGCGCGGCGCCACACCCGGGAGCGCAACGACCGGCCCGGCGCGCCGTTCGACGACCGCATCCTCGTGGAGATCGGCGAGGCGATCGTCGCCGGACGTCCGGTGGACCGAACCTTTGCCATCCGCAACGTTAATCGGACCGCCGGCGGGCGCGTCGCGGCCGCGATCGCCCGGCGGTACGGCGACGCCGGCCTGCCCGGCGGCACCATTACGCTCCGGTTTGCGGGAAGCGCCGGCCAGTCGTTCGGGGCGTGGTGCGTCGAAGGCATGCGCCTCGTGCTCACGGGGGAAGCGAACGACTACGTGGGCAAGGGCATGACCGGCGGGGAGATCACGATCCTGCCTCCGGAGGCGCTGCGGCCGGCGTCGCACCGCCACGTCATCATGGGGAACACGGTGCTCTACGGCGCCACCGGCGGGCGGCTGCTCGCGGCGGGCCGGGCGGGGGAGCGGTTCGCCGTGCGTAACAGCGGCGCCGTGGCCGTGGTCGAGGGGCTCGGCGATCACGGCTGCGAGTACATGACAGGCGGCGCAGTCGTCGTGCTCGGCGAGACCGGGCGCAACTTCGGCGCCGGGATGACCGGCGGCGTCGCGTACGTCCTCGATGAGGAACGCACGTTCGAGCAGCGATTGAACCCGTCGCTGGTGGGCATTGCCCCGGTGACCGATCCGGATGCCGCCCGGCTTCTGCGCGATCTCGTGGCCGCCCACCATGCGGCGACGGGCAGCGAGCGGGCACGGCAGATCCTGGACGCATGGGCAGAGTGGCTCCCGCTCTTTTGGAAGGTCGCGCCGCGCGCGCTCCCGCAGCGCCTGAGTCCGCCTCCCGCGGAACGGCCGTCCCCAAGGACTAAGCCCGCCAGAATCTAGGGATCCCCACGGACTGATCCCCACCGGCCCTCGACCGAAGCGGATCCGACCCTGTGCTGCCAAGCGACCACCCCGGCGGGCTATGTTACAATAATTGTACCGATCGAGGCGAGGAGACCGGCCCGCGTGAGCGCGTTCGAACATCTGGCGCAGTTTTTCGGGGGCGAGGATGAGATCGTCGCCGCGTACGCCTACGGCCAGCCGGCGGGACCGCGGACCTGGCCGGACTCCGACATCGAGATCGGCCTGCTGTTTCGGGACGCGGTGGGGCCCGAAGCGATCGCGGAGTATCTGGAAGGGCTCGGCGGCAACAATCCGCTCGGCGAGGCACCGGGCATTCTGATGCCCTTCGCCCTGAACGCGCACATCCTCCCGGTGGTCTACGAGGTGCTGACCTGGGGCCGGCTGCTCGCCAACAACGATCCGGCGGCGCGGGAAGCGTTTGCCCGCCGCACCGCCCAACGGATGGAACGGGAGCGGTCCCATCTGCTCGAGGAGGCGCACGAGACGATTCTGAAAGCGCGGACGTTCGGGCTCCCCGCGCCGGATGAGACCGTGCGCACCGTTTCGCAGGCGCCCCGGGGCCTTGACCCGATCCGGATCGGCTGGCGGCTGGCCCGGATCCTGACCTCGGTCCCGATCCTCGAGATGTTCACGCGAGACATCGAGGCAGTGGCCCAGGACGCCGAGCGCGTCAATCAGATCGTCGGGGTATTCAGCAACGCGAGCGGCGCGGCGACGGGCATCGCCAAGGCGATGCTCACGACCTACGCGATCCCGCGTCCGGCGCGGCGGTGGGAAGTCTTCCTGCCCCTGGCCGATGCCGGCGTCATTCCGATGGAGCTGGCCCTGCACCTGGCGGCGATGGTCGAGACCCGGTGGACGCTCTTGACCGGCAGCGGCATTATGGCGCCGGAGCGCGTCATCGGTGTCATCCGGGGGTATCTTCCCCCGATCATCACCTTCACGCGCCGGGCGTCGTGGGCCACGGAGCTCCCGGGGCTGGCGGCCACCCAGAAGCTGCACTGAACCGGGCGGGCCGGCGCCCGCCGCAGGGAGGGAGGACAACCATTCGTTCGGCAGGCGGGCGGCGAGAAAACCGTAAGCCACAAGAGTCGCGGTCCGGCACGCCCGCGGAGGCGTCTCCGCTGGCCGGCCGGTTCGAGCTCAAGGAGCTCCTGGGGAGCGGCGGGATGGCGGCGGTCTACCGCGCGTGGGACCGTGAGGCGGGGCGGCCGTGCGCGGTCAAGGTGCTCGGCGATCTCCTGTCGCGGGACGAGGAGTTCCGCCGCCGGTTCCGGCGCGAAGCCGAGGCGGTCACGGGGCTCACGCACTCCCGCATCGTCGCGGTGTACGGCTGGGGCGAAGCCGATCCTCACCACTACATCGCGATGGAGTATGTCCCCGGTGGCACCCTGCACGACCTGCTGCGCCGCCGCGGACGCCTGCCGGAAGCGGAGGCGCTCCGGATCGCGTCCGAAGTTGCGGACGCGCTCGCCTACGCGCACGATCGGGACGTGATCCATCGGGACATCAAACCACAGAACGTCCTTCTCACCGAGCGCGGCCACGTGAAAGTCGCCGACTTTGGGATCGCCCGCACCCTCGACGCGGCGACGAATCTTACGCGAACGGGAACCGTGATGGGCTCCGCCCACTACATTTCGCCCGAGCAGGCCCGCGGCGACCCGGCAGGGCCGGCGTCGGATCAGTACTCCCTCGGCGTCGTCCTCTACGAGCTGCTGAGCGGCCAGGTCCCCTTCAGCGGCGAGGCCCCGGTGTCGATTGCGCTCAAGCACCTGCACGAGCCTCCGCCCGATCTGCGCCGAATCCGCCCGGATCTCTCGCCGGCCACCGTCACACTCGTCGAGCGGCTGCTTGGCAAGGATCCCGACGGCCGCTACCCGTCCGCGGCCTACCTGGCCGCTGATCTCCGCCGGCTCGTCGCGGAAATGGCCGGCCGGAGCGCGGCCCCCGACGACACCCGCGCGCTGCCGGCAAGCAGAAGCCGGGCGCGCCCGGCGGATCCTCAGGCGACGACGCGCCTCCCGGCCGCCGCGGCGGGACGGTCCGGCGGGACCGCGGTACTCTCCTCCGTGCCGGCCGCGGTCACGGACACCGGCCGGCTGCCGGCGGTTCCGGGCCGGCGTGCGGCACAGCCAATCTGGATGCGGATCACGCTGTCCGGGGTGGTCGCCCTCTGCCTCGTCGCGCTGGCGGCCGCGGCCTATCGGGCGACATGGATCGGGACGCACGTTGCCGTTCCCTCCCTGATCGGCCGCAGCATCGCCGACGTCGGCAAGGTGGTACTGCCCCTCCAGCTCGGGGTGATGATTACGGCGCAGCGTCAGGATCCCCGCGCGGCCGTCGGCGTAATTCTGAGCCAGGACCCGCCGCCTGGGCAGCGGGTGAGGAAGGGATCAGTCCTCCGCCTCACCGTCAGCCAGGGCTCCGGCGTGGTGCCCACCCTTCTCAGGCTGCCGGTGTCCCAGTCGGTGAAACAGTTGGAGACGGCGGGACTCCGGCTCGGCAGCGTCAGTTACACGTCCGACGATCAGGCTCCCTCGGGGACGATCATCCACCAGTTTCAAGCGCCGGGCACACATCTCCCTCCCAACGGGGCTGTGGACGTGCTCGTGAGCCAAGGCCCGGCGGGGTCGCAACCGGGCCCGGCGGGCCATCCCGGACAAGGGCCCAAGAACGATAATTTTGGGGGGAAGTGACGGGGCGGCCGCGGGCCGCCGTGATTCGGAGGGAGGGGACGCGTGACCGGACCGCTCAGCGTCACCGTGCAGCCGACGCCCAACCTGAACGCGCTCAAGTTCGTCGTCAACCGGCGGATGACCGAGGGGCGGAGCCAGACGTTCACGGACCCCGCGTCGGCCGCCTCCACCCTTGCGCGCGACCTGCTGGGGATCCCCGGCGTCCGCCAGGTCTTCTTCCTCAATGATTTCATCACGATTACCCGAACCGAGGGGACAGAGTGGGAAGCCGTCGTTCCGCGGGCGGAGGCGTTGATCCGCACGCATCTTGCCTCGCAGGAGTAACCTCGCCTCTCGCGACGACACATGCGTAGGACGCAGTTCGAGCGGCTCGTCGCGAAGGCGCTGGATGAGCTGCCGCCCGGGTTCGCCGGCCGGCTCCGGAACGTCGCCGTCATGGTGGAGGCGCGTCCGTCCCCGGAGATCGCCGGGGAGCTGGGCGGGGACATTCTGGGCCTGTACCATGGGGCGAACGAGATGGAGCAGTCCCCGATCGCGCCGTATGAGCTTCCCGAGGTGATTGTGATCTATCAGGAAAACATCGAGGCGATCTGCCGGACCGACGACGACATCGTCGACGAAATCCGGAAGACCGTGATCCATGAGGTCGGACATCACTTCGGGTTGAGCGATGACGCCATGGAAGCGTTAGAGAACGAGTAGGCCTTGCGCGTGCCTTACGTTGTCCGTGAGTGCGAATCAGTGGAAGGGGGAGTTTTTCTTGTGGTTTAGTATTACTCAATATGCGCCGTGAAGTTGACAGTCGGGCCGGGACGCCGTATACTCCGCTCGGAGACTGACCAGTCAGTCTGGAGGGGCGGGGGGATGGCGACCGCGATCGAACGCTTGGGCAGGGTGCAGCAGCGCGAAGACACCCGCAGGAAGATCCTCGAAGCTGCCGCTCACGTGTTCTCCGAGAAGGGATTCTACGGATCGGTCGTTGACGACATCGTGAAGGCGTCGGGCACGTCCAAAGGGGCCGTGTACTTCTACTTTGACAGCAAGGAGCAGATCTTCCTCTCCCTCGTGGACGAGTACGCCGCGACCGTCGCGCAGCAGATCCAGATCGCGGTCCTCCGCAGCCGCGGGCTCGTCCGCCAGATCGAAGCGATGGTGGCGACGCTCGTCCGGACGTTCCAGGGCAATCGTGCGCTCGCCAAGATCGTGCTCATCGACTGGGCCGCGGCCGGGACCGAGTTCCAGGGCAAACGGATCGCGCTCAAGACCATGCTCGTCGAAGTGCTCCGGGGCTACCTCGACCGCGCGGTGCAGGACGGCCGGATCGCTCCCCAGGACACCGAGATGGCCGCGTACATCTGGATCGGGGCGATCAGTGAGGTCGTCGTCCGGTGGCTGAACACCGGGAAGCCCAACCCGCTCGAAGAAGTCCTCTCGCCGCTCACCCGGCTGCTGCTCACTAGCGTCGGCCTGACCGCGTCGGCGGCGCCCTAGACGGCGTCTCGTGGACCGGCTCCCGAAGGCCGTCCTGGCGGCGACACGCGAGCGGACGTGGGCGCGACTGGTCCGCGCCGCGTTCCTCCGGGGTGATTTCGTGCTGAGCTCCGGGCGGCGCAGTGCCTTCTACATCGACAAGTATCTGTTCGAGACCCAGCCCGACGTGCTTCGTGACATCGCCCGCCTGCTCGCCGATGCGCTGCCACCGGGGACAACGCGCCTGGCCGGCCCGGCGCTGGGCGGAGTCCCGCTCGCGACCGCGGTCGCGCTCGAGACCGGGCTCCCGTTTGTGATTGTGCGGCCCGAGGTCAAGGATCACGGCACCGGGCGGACGATCGAAGGACGAATCGAGCCGGGCGACCGCGTGGTCGTGCTCGAGGACGTCGTGACCACCGGCACGCAGGCGGTGCGCGCCGCCCGCGCCGTGGAAGCGGCCGGGGCCTGGGTGCTGCAGATTCTGGCTGTCGTCGACCGCCACGAGGGCGGGCGCGAAGGGGTCGCGGCCGCGGGCTACCGCTATGGCGCTCTCTACGATCTCGCCGAGCACACCGACCTCACCGGGCACACCCCGCCGGCGGGCTGACCGCCGTCCGGCCCTGCGCGCGCTACGCGACGGCGATCGGCCGGACCGGAGATCCCGTGGCCCCGACCAGCTTGAGCGGTGCGCAGACGAAGAGAAACTCCCCCACACGATCCCGGCTGAGCGCTTCCAGATTCAGGTTCTCGATGATCGGAATCCCGCAGCGGGCGATCAGGTGCAGGTGGGCGAACAGGGTCGTCCCCGTGGCCGGATCGCGTTCCTCGATTTCGTCCCAGGTCATGTTGTCACAGCCGACACAGCGCACCCGGTGATCCGCCGCCCACTCAGATCCGTTCCGTCCGACCCCGGCCGCGTTCAAGTACCGGCCGGGATCATCCCAGATCTTCGCGTACCCGGTGCGCACCAGGAGGGCGTCCCCTGGATGCACGGTCACCCCGGTGCGGCCGGCGGCGGCGTCCAGGTCCGCTCCGGTGATCCGGTAGTGGGGCGGGAGCGGGTCCTGGTCTTTGACGGCGCAGACGTCGAGGAGGACGCCGCGCGCGACGATCGTATCCATCTGCTCGATGCCGTGCACGGTGAAGCCGCGCGGGGTCTCGACCTGCGGCGTCACCTCGACGTCCCCGTAGAGCCGGAGGTCTGACGCCTGGTGGGAGAGCGCGTCGATGTGCGTGCCGGTGTGTTCCATCATCACGACGATGCCGGAGGCTCCGCTGCGGGGTCCGGCGTGACGGGGATCGTACCCGTCGCGGTGCCGCCGCTGCAGGTGGTAGTGATACCCCGGCAGGTGAGTCGGATGGACCGGCATACCCGCGGTGCGTGGTTGCTCGAGATCGTAGATCCGCCGCTCCGTGATCTCTTTGATCCATGCTGCCGTCCCAGACGCCATGTCGACCTCCCCGGCCCCCGATTTCGGCAAGTATTCTCGGGCCGCAGCATCGCTTCCCGGTCGGGAGTTTGGCAAGTGCTCCGTTGACATTCGAAGGCATGGACGCCTATACTAAACATGACTAAGTTGGTCGACAATCGGCGGATCCGGCCCGAGCGGCCTCCCGCGTGCGGTGGGCGGGCTGCGGCGGTCGGCTGGTTTCGATGGAGGGGTAGATGTCGGCGGAACTCACCATTAAGGATCTCTGGGCGCAGGTTGAGGACAAGGTGATCCTGAAAGGCGCAAACCTTACCGTCCGAGCCGGAGAGATCCACGCGCTGATGGGACCCAACGGGTCCGGAAAGAGCACGCTCGCCAACGTCCTGATGGGCAACCCGTTCTATCAGGTCATCAAAGGCGAGGTGTTGTACAAGGGTGAGGACTTGGTCGCGATGGCGCCGGACGAGCGCGCCCGGAAGGGTCTCTTCATCGCGTTTCAGTATCCGGTCACCATTCCCGGGGTCACGATGGCGAGCTTTCTCCGCACCGCGGTCAGCGCGCGCCGCGGATTCGACAAGGATCAGCTGATGAGCCTGGCCGAATTCCAGAAGCTCGTGCGGGCCAAGGTGGACGAGCTCCAAGTCGACCCCTCGGTCCTCGGCCGCTACGTGAACGAAGGGTTCAGCGGCGGCGAGAAGAAGCGCGCCGAGATCCTCCAGATGGCGATCCTCGAGCCGGAGATCGCGATTATGGACGAGACCGATTCGGGGCTCGACGTGGACGCGGTGAAGATCGTGGCCGCCGGCGTCAACCGGATGTACGAGACCTCGGGCCGGAAGATGGGTGTGCTCGTCATCACCCATTACCCCCGCATCCTCAAGTACATCCAGCCGACCCGGGTCCACGTGATGTTTGACGGCCGGATCGTGACGTCCGGGGAGGCGCAGCTGGCCGAGGAGCTCGACCAGATCGGGTACGACGGCATCAGGGCCCAGTACGAGAAGGTCGCCGCCGAAGTGGCGGGCGAAGGTGAGGTCCGCAGCGCCGGCAAAGTATTCTGGGTCAGGCATTAGGAGGAGGAACCGCGCCATGGCTATTGCAAATCCACTCGGCATCGATCTCGATCAGTATAAGTATGGGTTCCACGACCCGGAGAACTACGCGTTCAAGTCCCGGAAGGGCCTTGATCGCGAGATCGTGCAGACGATCTCACACATGAAAAGCGAGCCCGACTGGATGCGGGCGGTCCGCCTCCACTCCCTGGGGATCTTCGAAAAGAAACCCACACCCATGTGGGGCGGGAACGTCGCCGCGATCGACTTCAACGACATCTACTACTACGTGAAGCCGATGGAGAACCAGGGCAAGACCTGGGACGAGGTCCCGGCGGACATCAAGAAGACGTTCGACCGGCTGGGCATCCCCGAGGCGGAGAAGAAGTTCCTCGCCGGTGTGGGCGCGCAGTACGAGAGCGAGGTCGTCTACCACAGCCTGCGCGAAGAGTGGACGAAGCAGGGCGTGATCTTCCTCGACATGGACTCCGCGCTGCGCGAGCAGCCGGACATCGTCCGCGAGTACTTCGGGACGGTCGTCCCGCCCGAGGACAACAAGTTCGCGGCGCTCAACAGCGCGGTGTGGAGCGGCGGCTCGTTTGTGTACGTCCCGGCGGGCGTCCAGGTGACGGTCCCGCTGCAGGCGTACTTCCGGATCAACGCCCAGAACATGGGACAGTTCGAGCGGACGCTGATCATCGCCGAGCCCGGCTCCTACGTCCACTACGTCGAGGGCTGCACCGCCCCGACTTACTCGAGCGACTCGCTGCACAGCGCGGTCGTCGAGATCATCGTGAAAGAAGGCGCGCGGGTCCGGTACACGACGATCCAGAACTGGTCGAAGAACGTGTACAACCTGGTCACGAAGCGCGCCGTCGCGTACCGGGACGCGACGATGGAGTGGGTGGACGGGAACCTGGGCAGCAAGCTCACGATGAAGTACCCGAGCGTGTACATGGTGGAGCCGGGCGCCAAGGCGGAGATTCTCTCGATCGCGTTCGCCGGCGAGGGTCAGCACCAGGACCCGGGCGGGAAGGTGATCCACGCGGCCCCGCACACCCAGTCGTCCGTCGTCAGCAAGTCGATCAGCAAGTCCGGCGGCCGGGCGGGCTACCGCGGCCTCGTGAAGGTGTACCCGGGGGCCAAGGGGAGCAAGTGCGCGGTCCGATGCGACGCGCTGATCCTGGACGACTCGTCCCGCTCAGACACGTACCCGACGATGGAGATCGACGAGGACGACGTCCAGGTCACCCACGAGGCGACCGTGTCCAAGGTGTCCGACGACCAGTTGTTCTACCTGATGAGCCGCGGGATCAACCAGGACGAGGCCATGAGCATGATCGTCCGCGGGTTCATTGAGCCGATCTCGCGCGAGCTGCCGATGGAGTACAGCGTCGAGCTGAACCGCCTGATCCAGCTCGAAATGGAAGGCTCGGTCGGCTAACCGATCCTGACCGTGGCCCCCGGCCCGACGTCGGGGGTGGGTGGGACCCGGGGAGGGCAGGGCATCCGCCCTGCCCTCCCCGGCCGTCGCCCGCCCCGGGGGCCGATCCGGTGAGTGCACGTGACGGAGTGAGCGATGGAGGAGAGCGCGTGAGCGAGTCCCGCCCCGCACAGACCAGCACGCTGAGCCGCGACCTCGTCGTCCGGCGGAGCGAAGAGGCCGGCGAGCCGGCCTGGGTGCGCGAACAGCGCCTCCAGGCGTGGGACGCGTTCGTCCGCCTCCCGCTGCCGTCGCCGACCGACGGCGAGGAGTGGCGCCGGACCGACGTCAGCGGCCTCGACCTGGACGCGCTCCGGCCGCTGGCTTCCGGCGGGCGGACCCAGAAGGCCAAACCGCCGGCGGCCTTGATGGCCCTCGTCGGTGATCCGTCCGCGGCCGCGGCGCTCCGCCTCGTGGTCGACGGCGAGCCGGTCCAATCCCGGCTCGCCACCGAGCTGACGAACGACGGGATCGTGTTTACCTCGCTGAGCGAGGCGGTCCGGACCCATCCCGATCTCGTCCGGCCGTACCTGGGGTCCGTGGTGCGCCACGACGAGAACAAGTTCCGCGCCCTCCACGGCGCGCTGTGGTCCGGCGGCACGTTCCTCTACGTCCCCAAGGACGTCGAGGTCGACCTGCAGCTCGTCACGGGGACGTGGCTCGCGCAGGACGGGATCGCGTTCATGCCGCGCACGCTCGTGGTGGCGGGGGAGCGGAGCCGGATCACGCTGGTCGAGATGTTCGCCTCGGCGCCGGGGGAGGCGCGGACGTTCGTGAACCACGCGGTCGAGCTGATTCCCCAGGCGGGAGCCCAGATCCGGTACGTCAATCTGCAGGACTGGGGCCGCAACGTGTGGGAGATGGGCATCATCCGCACGGTGCTCGCGCGGGACGCGACCGTGAACACCCTCCTGGTCGCGTTCGGCGCGGGGCTCGTCAAGACCAACGTCGAGTCGCGCCTGGCGGGACCGGGCAGCACGTCCGAGATGCTGGGGGTGCTGTTCGGGGACGACCACCAGCACTTCGACTACCACACGCTCCAGGAGCACGCCGCGCCCAGCACCACGAGCGACCTCCTCTACAAGGGCGCCCTGAAGGACACGGCCCGGTCGGTGTTCGCCGGCCTCATCCGGGCCGACCAGGGCGCGCAGAAGACCAACGCCTTCCAGCTCAACCGGAACCTGATCCTGTCGGAAGGCGCCCGCGCGGACAGCATGCCGAAGCTCGAGATCCTGGCGAACGACCTGCGGTGCACGCACGGCGCGAGCACCAGCCGTCTCAACGAGGACCAGATCTTCTACCTGATGAGCCGGGCGCTGCCGCGCGCGACCGCCGTGCGCATGATGATCGACGGGTTCTTCGCCGAGATCTTCGATCGGATTCCCCTGGAGACGGTCCGCCAGCGCCTCAGCGAGGCGATCGAGCGGAAGATGGGCCTGGCCCCCCAGCGGGCGGAGACCGGCCGATGAGCGAGTTCGTCCGGGTCGCGCGCGTCGCGGACGTTCCCCCGGGATCGGTCCGGCAGGTCGAGGTCGGGGGCCACGCCGTCGCCCTTGCGAACGTGGAGGGCGAGTTCTTCGCGATCGCTGACACCTGCACCCACGAGGAAGCCTCCCTGAGCGAAGGCGGGCTCCTCGGGGAGATCGTGGTCTGCCCGAAGCACGGGTCCCGCTTCAACGTGAGAACCGGACGGGTCCTGTCTCTGCCGGCCGTGCGGTCGGTCTCGGTGTTTCCGGTCCGGGTCGAGGGAGGCGAGGTGCTCGTCTCTCCCGATGCGCAGAAATCCACGGGGCTGCCGCACCGGCGGTAGGCGGCAGGAGGGAGCGCAATGGCCATCCCGGCAACGATCCGTGACGACTTCCCGATCCTCCGGCAGCGCCCGAACGGCAAGCCGCTGGTCTATCTCGACAGCGCGGCCACCTCGCAGAAGCCCCGTCAGGTGCTCGACGCGTACCTCCGCTTCTACGAGGAGTACAACGCGAACGTCCACCGCGGCGTCTACTCGATCGCCGAGCGCGCGACCGCGGAGTACGAGGGGGCGCGCGCGAAAATCGCCCGGTTCGTCGGCGCCGCGGACCCCGCGGAGCTCATCTTCACGCGCAACATCACCGAAGCGCTCAACCTGGTGGCCTACGCATGGGGGCGCCGGCACGTCGGGCCCGGCGACGAGATCCTCACGACCGAGATGGAGCACCACAGCGACCTCGTGCCCTGGCAGTTCGTGGCCCGGGAGCGCGGCGCCCGCCTCCGCCACATCCCGTTCGACGATGAGGGGCGCCTCGACCTGAGCGATCTCGACCGTCTCCTCACCGCGCGGACGAAGATCGTGGCGCTGACACATGTGAGCAACACGTTCGGCACGGTCAACCCGGTGGCCGAGATCGCGCGGGCGGCGCACGCCCGCGGCGCGATCGTGGTGGTGGACGGGGCGCAGAGCACGCCCCACCGGCCGGTGGACGTGGCGAAGCTCGGCGTCGACTTCTTCGGGTTTACCGGCCACAAGATGCTGGCCCCGATGGGCATCGGCGCGCTGTGGGGACGCCGCGCCCTCCTCGAGGAGATGGATCCGTTCCTCGGCGGCGGCGAGATGATCAGCGATGTCTGGCTCGATCGGGCGACCTGGAACGAGCTGCCCTGGAAGTTTGAGGCCGGGACGCCCAACGCGGGCGGCGCGATCGCGTTCGGGGCCGCGGTCGACTACCTCGAGCGTCTCGGGATGGCCGCGGTCGAGAGCCACGAGCGGGAGATCACTGGGTACGCCCTGGACCGGCTCCGGGACGTCCCGGGGCTCCATCTCCTCGGCCCCGGCCTCGACGCGCGCGGCGGCGTCGTGTCGTTCTGGATGGACGGGGTGCACCCGCACGACATCTCCCAGGTCCTCGACGGGGACGGGATTTGCGTGCGCGCCGGCCACCACTGCGCGAAGCCCCTGCACCGGAAGCTCGGGATCGGCGCGTCGGCCCGTGCGAGCTTCTACGTCTACACCATCAAAGAGGAGATCGACGCGCTCGCCAACGGACTCCTCAAGGTCGGGGAGCTCTTCAGTGTCGCTCGATAATCTGTACCGCGAGGTGATCCTGGACCACTACAGCCACCCCCGGAACAAGGGGGTCGTGGATCCCGCGGACGTGACGCGCGAGGGCGCCAACCCCTTGTGCGGGGATGAGATCCGGGTGTCGCTGCGCGTGCGCGACGGGATCGTGGAGGACGTCCGGTTCGACGGGAAGGGCTGCTCGATCAGCCAGGCGTCCGCGTCGATGATGACCGACCTGGTCAAAGGGAAGCGCCCTGACGAGGCTCAGGGCCTGATCGCGGCGTTCAAGGCGATGATGCACGGCGAGGCCGTGCCGGACGACGTGCTCGGCGACCTCGAAGCCCTGCAGGGCGTGCGCAAGTTTCCGGTGCGCGTCAAGTGCGCTACGCTCGGCTGGGTGACCCTCGAGCTCGCTTTGGCGGATCTCGCGGCCGGGCGGTAGGGGACCGGCGCGGCCCGCACGAAGAAGACCACAGAGAGTCCAACCGCGAGGAGGCGGGCATGTCAACCGGATTTGTCGAGACGCCGACCGGCACGCCGGCGGAACCGCAGCCGCGGCGCAGCCAGATCGCCCCGATCGCGCAGGCCGTCGAGATCCTGGACAGCCTCCCCGGCGGGGGCATGATTCTGACGACCGTCGAGGCGGCCCTCAACTGGGGGCGCGCGTCGTCCCTCTGGCCCCTCACGTTCGGGCTCGCGTGCTGCGCGATCGAGATGATGGCAGCGTTCGCCAGCCGGTTCGATCTCGACCGGATGGGCGTGATCCCGCGGGCGACGCCGCGACAGGCCGATCTGATGATCGTCGCCGGCCGGTGCACGATCAAGATGGCGCCGATCGTGCGGCGGCTGTGGGAGCAGATGCCGGAGCCCCGGTACGTCATCTCGATGGGGTCCTGCGCGACCTGCGGCGGTCCGTTCTACTACGACAACTACTCGATTCTGAAGGGCATCGACCAGGTCGTGCCCGTCGACGTCTACGTCCCCGGCTGCCCGCCGCGGCCGGAGGCGCTGATCGAGGGGATCCTCAAGCTCCAGGAGCAGATCAAGAAAGAGCCGTTCCTCAGGCAGCAGGCGGCGCTCAGCCTCCGGGCTCGGGGGTAGGAGGCAGCGGCGTGGCGCTTCGCACCGAAGAGTTGATGCTCAACATGGGGCCCCAGCACCCCAGCACGCACGGGGTGTTGCGCCTCGTCCTCGCGCTCGACGGCGAAAACATCGTGGACGTCGAGCCCGACATCGGCTATCTCCACTCCTCGGTCGAGAAGATGATGGAGTACCGCACCTACGTCCAAAACGTCGCGCTCACGGATCGCGGCATGGACTATCTGATCGCGCTCCAGAACGAGGAGGCGTACTGTCTCGCCGTCGAGACCCTCGCGGGGACCCAGGTGCCGGACCGGGCCCGGTACATCCGCGTGATCTTCAACGAGCTGAACCGGCTCGCCAGCCACCTGGTGTGGCTCGGCACCTGGGGCATCGATCTGGGCGCGACGACCGTGTTTCTCTGGTGCTTCCGAGAACGCGAGATGATCCTCGACCTGTTCGAGAAGGTGACGGGGGGCCGGCTCCACCACGTGTACTACCGGATCGGCGGCGTCTACGCCGATCTCCCCGAGGGCTGGGTCGAGGCGTGCCGGGGCTTCCTCGATTACTTCCTGCCGCGCGTGGACGAGTATGACGCCCTGCTCACCGCGAACCCGATCTTCCTCGCGCGCACGAAGGGTGTCGGCGTGATCAGCCGCCGCGACGCGGTGGCGATGGGCGCCTCCGGGCCGGTGGGCCGGGCGAGCGGCATCGCGACCGACGTGCGCAAGGTCGCGCCGTACGAGGCGTACGACCGCCTGGAGTTCGACGTGCCGGTCCAGACCGAGGGGGACTGTTTCGCCCGGTACCAGGTGCGGCTGGAAGAGATGAAGCAGTCGGTCCGGATCATCCGCCAGGCCCTGCGGGACCTGCCGGGCGGGGAGATCCGGGCCCGCGTGCCGATGACGATGAAGGCGCCGCGCGGGGAGGTGTACGTCCGCACGGAGTCGTCGCGGGGCGACCTCGGCGTGTTTCTCGTGAGCGACGGCGGGGAGATGCCGTACCGCGTGAAGATCCGCGCGCCCTCGTTCAACAACCTCTACGCGCTGACCGAGATGATGAAAGGGTGGAAGGTCGCCGACGTGATCGCGATCCTCGGGAGCATCGACATCGTGCTCTCCGACGTAGACCGGTAGGGGGTGACGGCTCGATGAGGAGCGTCGCACGATGGGCCTGACGATGCGCGCCGCCCGGGCGGCCGCGGCCTTGGGCGTCGGGCTCAGCATGACCTTCCGGACGATCTTCCGGCACAAGGTCACGGTCCAGTATCCGGTCGAGAAGCTCCCGGTCTCCAACCGGTTTCACGGCCTGCTTGCGCTGCCGATCGATCCCGAGACCGGCAAGGACGCGTGCATCATCTGTTTCAAGTGCGAGCGCATCTGCCCGGACCGGTGCATCCACATCGAGGCGGAGGGCAAGGGCAAGGAGCGGGTCCTGAGCCGCTTTGACATCGAGATGGACAAGTGCTGCTACTGCGGTCTCTGCGTCGAGGTGTGCCCGACCGAGGCGATCGTGTTCGTCCCGCACTACGAGACCTCCACGTATCACCGCGGCCGCCTGCTGTACGCTCTCGACGACCTCCACAAGGCGGCGCCCAAGGAGCCGGTCGCGACCGGCATCGTGGGACGGCGGCGCGCGTGAGCCCGGAGCAGATCGCCCAGTTCCTCGAGCGGTTTCCGCGCGTCCGCGATCTGGTGGCCGCGCAGGCCGCCGAGCAGGCACGCGAGGACGCGGAGGCGGCCCGGAAGGCGCAGGAGTGGAACGCGGCCGCCGAGCGGGCGAAAGCCGAGGGCAAGCCGGCGCCCCTGCCCCTCAAGCGGGAGGAGTCGCGGATCTACCATTATCACGGGCCCGTGTTCCAAGTCGAGCGGGACGACCTCCTCGACGTGTGCCGGTGGCTGCGGGACAATCCAGAGTTTGACATGTCCTTCCTCGAGTTCGTGTCGGCGATCGACTGGCCGGACCGCTTCGAGATCGTGTACCAGCTGGCGTCGGTCGCCCGCCGGCACGGCGCGACCCTCAAGGTCCCGATCCCCAAGGACGACGCGCGCGTGCCGTCGACGAGCGGGATCTGGCGTGGGGCGGACTGGCACGAGCGGGAGGCGTACGATCTGTTCGGGATCACCTTCGACGGACACCCGAACCTGCGCCGGATCATGATGAGCGCCGATTGGAAGGGACATCCCCTGCGGAAGGACTACGTCTACGAAGACCCGCAGTGGCTCGTCGACGTCGCCACCCGGCGCCAGCGCGAGATCGCGGCGACCGGAGACGAATGGGAGGGGCGCGGCCCGCGCAGTTAGCTCCATTATCCAATCTTTACACAGCCCGGCGTAGAATACAGGTCAGGACCGGAGGCCCGCGGAGAGCGTCGGGCCCGCGCGGCGCGGGGGGAAACGATGAGGAGGAAGTCGGTGCGCTGGGCGCGAGGGTTTGGGGCCGGGGTCGCCGGCGGGATCGCGGTGACGGCGGTGTTGTTTGCCTACCGCTTCGCCACGGGGATGCCGACGCTCATGGAGGCGCTTGCCGAACGCATGATCCGGGTCCTCCCCATCCAAGTCTTCGCGCTGGTCCTGGCCAGGCTGCAGCACCTCGCCAAGCCGCTCGGATTCGTCATGGCGATCATCGCCACCATCCTGGGGTTCGGAATCGGCGGCGCCGCCTACGCGTGGGCCACCCGGCGTAGCCGCAGGCCGCGAGTCGTGCTCGGGGGACTGGCCGCGCTGATCACATGGGTGTTTCTCACGTTCGTCTTCCTGCCGGTGATCGAGGGCGGATTCCTGGGCGCGCCCCTCACGACGGTGGTGTCTGCCCCGCTGCTTCCGATGGCGATCGCCAGCCTGGTCTACGGCCTGCTCGTCGCCTCTCTGTGCGGCCCGCGCGCCGGCGACAGCCGCGCCGGCGATCGCCTTAGAACACCCGGACGCCGCGGCCTCGTGGAGCGCGGCGGGCGGTACCGGTCGGATCCGGCCTCCCCTTTCCGCCGGACCGCGCTCGAGCGGCTGGGCCGGCGCGATCTCCTCCGCCGGTCGGCGATCGTGGCACTCGCCGCGGCGGCCGGCACGCAGGCGGCCGCGTGGGCGGGGGCGGCGGGCATGCGTCTCGCCGCGGCGGCGGGGGCCGCCTTCCGCATCATCAAGGGCATGCCCCCGGAGGTCACGCCGAACGGCGAGTTCTATCAGATCTCCAAGAACTTCTTCGATCCGACGGTAGACGTCGCCAAGTGGTCCCTCGAGGTCAAGGGCCTCGTGGCCAAGCCGCTCAAGCTCTCGTACACCGAGTTCACGAAGGTGGCGCCGCCGGTGGAGCGGTACCGGACGTTCGAGTGCATCAGCAACGAGGTGGGCGGGGACCTGATCGGCACCGCCAAGTGGAAGGGCGTCCGCGTCCGCGACCTCCTGGCCGCGGCCGAGGTGAAGCCCGGCGCCACCACGATCATCTGGCGCGCGGTCGACGGCTTCTCCGAGTCGATTCCGCTGGCGATCGCGATGGATCCCGAGTCCCTGCTCGCCTATGAAATGAACGGCGAACCGATTCCCCAGAAGCACGGCGCCCCCGTCCGGGTGCTGCTGCTGAACAGGTATGGGATGAAGCAGCCCAAGTGGCTCACCAGCATCGAGGTGGCCAGCCACGATTACACCGGGTACTGGGAGCAGCAAGGCTGGAGCAAGGAAGCGACCGTGAAGACGAACAGCGCCTTTCGCGTCGAGACGAAAGAGGGCGGCGCCCTGCTGCTGGGGGGGTGGGCGTTCGCCGGCAACCGCGGCATCTCCAAGGTGGAGATCAGCGCCGACGGCGGGCGGACGTGGTTCCCCGCGGCGGTCAAAGAGGCGCTAGGCGAGAACTGCTGGCAGCTGTGGTCGGGGGAATGGAAGCCGCCAGCCCCGGGCAGTTACACCCTCAAAGTCAGGGCGGCGGACGGGAAGGGCGCACTCCAGCCGGCCGACCCGAAACCCACCCTTCCGGACGGCGGCCAGGGCTACCATTCCGTGACGGTCCGCGTTAACGGCTGACGGCCTGAAACTTCTCCGATTCTAGCGTCAAATCGGCAAGGAATTCGGCATACCTTCCACCAAGTCTACCAAGGTGAGCACGCGCCCCCGCCGAGTCCGCCGATCCCGCCCGATTCCTGGTCTCGCGCATCGCCGCGGACGCAGGCGGCGCATCGTCACCCTGGACGACCCCGATCGCGCGATCTTGCGGTCGCGCAGCCGTCCCGTCAAGATGGTGGATGAGGACCTCCGGCGGTTGATCGCGGACATGGTCACGACGATGCGCCGGGCTCACGGGGTGGGGCTCGCCGCGGTGCAGGTCGGCGTGCCGCTGCGCGTGCTCATCGCCGATCCGGGCACGGGGCCGGTCGTCCTCGTGAACCCCCTGCTCCGGCGGCGGTGGGGAAGCCAGATCGGCCCCGAAGGATGCCTGAGCATCCCCGGCACAATCGGATCGGTCCGGCGGGCGCTCGGGGTCGAGGTGGAGGCCCGGAACGCCCGCGGGCAGCCGGTCGCGGTGCGGGGGACCGGGCACCTGGCCCGGATCATCCAGCATGAGATTGACCACCTGAACGGGGTGCTCTTTATCGACCGCGTCGTGGTGCGCCGGACCCCTCGGCGCGCCGCATCCGGGCGATCCCGCGCCGCACGCCGGCAGCCGCCGCAGCGCACGCGCGCCGCGCGCGTCCGGCGGGCGAGGAGGACAGGCCGTGACGACTCGTTACTTCAGGATTGATGAGGCGCGAGGGCTCCTCCCGCGGCTGTCCGAAATGCTCGAGGCGCTCCGGCGGATCCGGGATGAGGCGCTCTTGAAGAAGACCCAACTCGACCTGCTCTGGCAGCGCCTCGGGCAGGGCGAACCCGTCCTCGGACCGCTGGGGGAGGAGCAGCGCGGGCTCGATATCCTCACCGCGCGTCTCGTGGCTGTGGCGAAGGAGATCGAAGCCACCGGATGCATCCTGCGCGACGTGGACATCGGTCTGGTCGATTTCCCGTTCCACGCCCGCCGGGGGGCCACGGTGTTTCTCTGCTGGCGCCTGGGGGAGCGGGAGGTTGCCTTCTGGCACGGGACGGACGAAGGCTTCGCGAGCCGCAAGCCGATCGCCACCTTGCCGCTCGATCAAGCCTGAGCCCGCCGCCGGGGCGCGGCCGGAGGAGGACCCCGTGGCTGATCCCTATGATCTGATCGTCGTGGGCGGAGGGCCGGCCGGCTACGTCGGCGCGATCCGGGCCGCCCAACTCGGCCTGCGGACGGCGCTCGTCGAACGGGAGAAGGTCGGCGGGACGTGCCTCCACGTCGGCTGCATTCCAACGAAGGTGCTGCTCCATACCGCCGAGCTCCTCGAGGAGATGCGGGAGAGCGCGGAAATGGGGATTCACGCCGACGGCGTACGGCTCGACTACGCCCGAGTGCAGGCGCGCAAGGACCGCGTGGTCACGACGAACTTTCGCGGCGTCGAGTACCTGATGCGCAAGCACAAGATCACGGTCGTGCCGGGCGAGGGCCGGCTCGCGGGACCGGCGCGTGTGCGCGTCACAGGCGCGGACGGCTCCGCGGCGGACCTCGAGGCCCCGCACATCCTGCTGGCCACGGGCTCGCGCCCCCGGAGCCTGCCGGGGGTGGCGATCGACAACGACCGCATCCTCGACAGCACCGGCGCGCTGCGGCTTCCGGCGGTGCCGCGCTCGATCGCGATCCTAGGCGCGGGGGCGGTCGGCGCCGAGTTCGCCAGCGTGTTTGCCGCGTTCGGCGCCCACGTGACGCTCCTCGAGCTGCTGCCCTCGATCCTCCCGCTCGAAGACGAAGAAGTCGCCGCGGTGCTGGCCAAGAGCCTCCAGCGCCGAGGCGTCGTGATCCGGACCGGGACCGCGGTGACGGGGGTAGAGAGGGCCGGCGACGGGGTCCGCGTTGCCGTGAAGGCGGGCGACGCCGCCGAGACCCTCGACGCCGAGTACGTCCTTGTCGCGGTGGGGCGGGCGCCCCTGGTGGAGGGATTGGGGCTCGAGGCGGTCGGGCTCGAGGCCGGCCGCGGGGGCCTCGCGGTCAACGCGCGTCAGCAGACGGCGGTGCCGTCGATCTATGCGGCGGGAGATGTGACGGGCGGGCTCCTCCTCGCCCACGTCGGATCCGCGGAGGCTGTCGTGGCCGTCGAGGCGATCGCCGGGCAGACCCCCCAGCCCCTCGATCCCAACCTGATGCCGCGGGCGACGTACACGATTCCGCAAGTCGCGAGTGTGGGCCTCACGGAGAAGCAGGCGCGGGCAGAGGGGCACGACGTCGCGGTCGGCCGGTTCCCGCTCACGGCCAATGCGCGGGCGACGATTCTCGGTCAGCGGGACGGGCTCGTCAAGATCGTGACGGACCGCGGGCTCGGCGAGATCCTCGGCATTCACCTCGTCGGCCCGCTCGTCACCGAACTGCTCCCGGAAGGCGTGCTGGGGAAGTCGCTCGAGGCGACCGCCCTCGAGCTCGGGCAGGCGGTCCACGCGCATCCGACGCTCTCCGAGGCGCTGCGGGAAGCGGCGCTCGGTGCCCTCGGCCGGGCGCTTCACGGCTGACAGGGCGCGCCCGCGCGACCTTTCCCCCTCGGGGAGGAACCCCCGGGGGGAGGAGCCCCCCTGCGGAGTGGGGAAACTCTGAGATGACGTGACGTGCCGGCCCACAAGGCCGCGCATCCCACCGCACACGCGGCGCGGCGGTCCACCAGACCGCACGGCGCCCGGGGAGGGGAGGCCGCATGAGCGCAAAGGAAGCGAGGGCGGTCAAAACCCGCGACGAGAGCACGCCGAAGACTCTCGGGCTCACCAGTGACCAATTGCTGGAGATGTACTACTACCTCCGGCTCGGGCGGGCGGTGGACGAGCGGATGTGGGCCATGCAGCGGTCCGGGACGGCGGCGTTCGTCATCTCCGGACAGGGCCACGAAGGCGCGCAGGTGGGCGCCATTTACGCCCTCGACCGGGAGAAGGACTGGCTGGTCCCGTTCTATCGGTCGGTCGCGGCGGTGCTGATGAAGGGAATGCCCCCCGCGGAGATCTTCCTGATCCAGCTCGGCCGGGCGGCCGATCCATCGAGCGGCGGGCGGCAGATGCCCGGCCACTACGGCCACTCCCGGCACAAGATTCTCTCGACGAGCAGTCCGGTCGCGACGCAGCTGCTGCACGCGGCGGGGATCGCCTACGCCGCGAAGCTGCGGAAGACCGGGGAGGTCTGCCTCACCGAGTTCGGCGAGGGCTCGACGAGCGAGGGGGACTTCCACGAGGCGCTGAACTTCGCCTCGATCCACCGGCTGGCCGTCATCTTCGTCGTCGAGAACAACGGCTACGCGATCTCCGTGCCGGCCAGCAAGCAGATGGCCGTGCCGACCGTGGCGACGCGCGCCGCCGGATACGGGATCCCGGGCGTCACCGTCGACGGCAGTCACGTCCTCGAGGTGTATGGCGCGGCCCGCGAGGCGGTCGCACGGGCCCGCCGCGGCGAGGGGCCGACGCTGCTCGAGGTCCGGGTCCCGCGGCTCACCGCCCACTCGAGCGACGACCGCCAGGAGACCTACCGGTCCGCCGACGACATCGCCCGCAGCAAGCAGCAGGATCCGGTGCTGGTCTTCACCGAGGAGCTGCGGGCCTGGGGCATCCTGACCGACCCGAAGCTCGAGGAGATCGAGGCCCGCATCCGGCGCGAGGTCGATCTCGGCACCGAGGTCGCCGAGGCGGCGCCGCTCCCGGACCCCGCGACCGCGACACGATACGTCTACGCCGAACCCGATACCCCCGGCCGGATGGACAGCTGACCGATATGGCCGACAAGCGCTTCCTGGACGCGATCCACGACGCCCTGCACGAGGAGCTGGCCCGCGACGACCGGACCGTCGTCCTGGGCGAGGACGTCGGCCGCAAAGGCGGGGTGTTCGGCGTCACGGAGGGTCTCTACGAAAAGTTCGGCGAGGATCGCGTGCTCGACACGCCGCTCGCGGAGTCGATGATCGTCGGCGTATCGATCGGCATGGCGGTCAACGGGCTGATCCCGGTGCCGGAGATCCAGTTCGCCGATTTCATTCACCCGGCGTTTGATCAGATCCTCAGCGAGGCCGCCCGGCTGCGGTATCGCTCCAACAACGACTTCGGCTGTCCGATCGCGATCCGGGTGCCCTACGGCGGCGGCGTCCACGGGGCGCTGTACCATTCGCAGTCGGTCGAAGCGTTCTACGCGCACATCCCCGGGCTCAAGGTCGTCGTGCCCTACACGCCCGCCGACGCCAAGGGGCTCCTCAAGGCCGCGATCCGGGATCCTGATCCCGTCCTGTACTTCGAACACAAGAAGATGTACCGGCTGGTCCGCGGGGACGTGCCGGACGGCGACCACGTGGTGCCGATCGGCCCCGCGGTGGTTCGCCGGTCCGGGCGCGACCTCAGCATCTTTGCGTACGGCCTGATGGTGCACGAATCCCTGGGCGCGGCCGAAGCCCTGAGCCGCGAGGGGATCGAGGCGGAGGTCGTGGACGTCCGCACGCTCCGGCCGCTCGACACGCGGACGCTCTTGGACTCCGTCGCCCGCACCAGCCGGGCGCTGATCGTGCACGAGGACAATCGCTTCGGCGGGTTCGGCGCCGAGATCGCGGCCACGATCGCCGAGGAGGGGTTCCGCCACCTCGACGCCCCGCCGACACGCCTCGGAGGCCCCGAGATCCCGGCCGTACCTTTCTCCGCACCGTTCGAGGACTGGTTCATGCTGAACGCCGAGAAGATCGCTGCGGCCGCCCGCCGGCTGGTCGCCTACTGAGCCGCCACCACGACGCCAGAGGACTCCGCGATGCCCACTGAGATCAAGATGCCTCAGCTCGGCGAGAGCGTGCACGAGGGAACGCTCGGCAAGTGGCTCAAGCGTCCCGGCGACGCCGTCGCCAAGTATGAGCCGCTGGTCGAGGTGATGACGGACAAGGTCAACATCGAGATGCCCTCGCCCTCCGCGGGCGTCCTCAAGCAGATCCTGGTCGAGGAAGGCCAGACCGTCTCCACCGGGACCGCGATCGCCCTGATTGAGGAGCCGGCCGGGTCGGCGGCCAAGGCCGCGACGGCCCCCGCTGCTGGTCAGCCGGCGGCCGCACAAGGCACGCAGGCGCCTGCCCCGCGGGCCCCCGGCGCGGCGGCACGCCCGGACTCTACCGACGGACAGCGTGGCGGGTCCGCTGCCCAGGTGCCGGTTCGCGCCCGGGAAAGCGCCCCGCGTCTCTCGCCGCTTGTCCGCCGCCTCGCCGAAGAGCAGCGGATCAGCTCCGAGGATCTTGAGGCGATCGAAGGGACGGGGACCGGCGGGAGGGTCACCAAAGAGGACGTGCTCCGGTATCTCGAGCACCGCAGGGCGGCGCCGGCCGGCGCGGCGGCCTCGGCCGCGCCTCCTGTCGCCGGCACGGTCACCACGCCCGCGGAGAAGCCGGCCCAGGCGCCCGGCGACCAGGTGCAGCCGCTTTCCGCCCTTCGCCGGACGATCGCCGAGCGCATGGCCCGCAGCAAGCGGGAGATCCCGCACGCGTATGGGGTCATCGAGGTCGACGTTACGAACCTCGTCCGCCACCGGGAGGCGCACAAGGCGGCGTGGCGTGCCCGGGAAGGCGTGAATGTCTCGATCACCGCCTTCGTCGTCCGCGCCGCGACCCGTGCGCTCAGGGAGTTTCCGGCGCTCAACGCCACGTTTACGCCCGAAGGCATTCTCGTTCGCCAGGCGATCCACTTCGGGATCGGCGTCGCGATCCCCGACGGCCTGATCGTGGTCGTAATCAAGGACGCCGACCGCAAGAGCGTCGTCGGGCTCGCCCGCGAGCTCGAGGCGCTGGCCGGCCGCGCCCGCCAGCGCACGCTGACGCTCGACGACGTCTCCGGCGGGACGTTCACGCTTACCAATCCCGGGGTGTTCGGCTCGGTCTTCTCGATGCCGATCATCAACTATCCGCAGGCGGCGATTCTGGCGACCGACGCGATCGTCCGCCGCCCGGCCGTCCTGGGCGAGGGGATCGCGATCCGCGAGATCATGCATCTGGGGCTCGCCTTCGATCATCGCGTGTTCGACGGGGCGGTGGCGATGCGGTTCCTCACCCACATCAAACAGCAGCTCGAAGGCTTCGCCGCCGCCGGCGACTCGCCGGAGTTTTAGCGATGAGTGCCGAGCGCCGCCCGGAGTGGCTCAAGGTCCGCCTCCCCACCGGTCCGAACTTCCGGGAGCTGGCCGGCATCATGCGCACCCAGGCGCTGCATACCGTCTGCGAGGAAGCGCGGTGCCCCAATATCGGGGAGTGCTGGGAGCGCCGCACCGCAACGTTCCTGATCCTCGGCAACGTCTGCACGCGGCACTGCGCGTACTGCGCGATCGCCCACGGCCTGCCGACGGAGCTCGACGTCCAGGAGCCCGAGCGCGTCGCGGACGCGGTCGCCGCGATGGGCCTGCGGCATGTCGTGATCACCTCCGTGGATCGGGACGACCTCATAGACGGCGGGGCCGGAATGTTTGTGCGGACGATCCGCCTCATCCGGGACCGCGTCCCGCGGTGCTCGGTCGAGGTCCTGATTCCGGACTTCAAGGGGGATGCGGACGCGCTCCGCGCCGTGCTCGCCGCGGCGCCTGACATCCTGAATCACAACATCGAGACCGTCCCGCGCCTGTTCCGGGCCGTCCGGACGGGCGGGAACTACCGGCGATCGCTCGACCTCCTGGCGCGCGCAAAGACGTGGGGCCGGGGCGGCCTGACAAAGAGCGGGGTGATGGTCGGGCTCGGCGAGACCGAGGCCGAAGTGCTGGCGACGATGCGGGATCTCCGGGGCGTCGGCTGCGACATCCTCACGATCGGCCAGTACCTGAGCCCAGGCAAGGACTACGTCCCGATCGCCCGCTACTATCACCCCGACGAGTTCGCCGCGCTCAAAGCGCACGGACTCGAGATGGGGTTCCGCCACGTCGAGTCGGGACCGCTCGTCCGCAGCAGCTATCACGCGGACGAGCAGGCGGTCTCAGCCGCGACGCCGTAGTCCTATGGAAGCAAGCTCCCGATTCGCACCGAAGCATCTGCCGCCGCAAGCGGAGACACGGTCTCCTCAGGGCCGAGCATCAGGCGTGTGTCGTAAGCGGGGCCGCGGGCATCGCGGTACACCTCGAGGCGGCGATCGACGAGGGTGAGGATCCAGTACTCCAGAATTCCAGCTTCAGCGTACATAGCCGCCTTGCGTGACCGATCAAACTCAAGACTCGTATCGGCCACTTCCACGACGAGGACGGCCGTTGTCGGGTGGTCGCGATACTCTCGGAAGTGGCCGGGGATAACTGCGATGTCAGGTTCGGGTTCCGCGGTGGGGCCGAGCGCTAGGGGCATCTGGACCTGGATGGTATAGCCTACCTGAAACACGTCTCTGAGAGCTTCTTCCACGGCCATAACTGCCACGGCGTGCGCGCGGCTCTGCGGCGTCATCTCGACGATCTCTCCCTGAACGAGCTGGACACGTGTGTCGGGCGCGAACGCTCCCGCAGCGATCAGCCGATCGTACTCGGCACGGGTCCACATCTTGGCACGCACACTCACCCTGCGCTCCACCTCGGCCAGACGCTGGTAAACGGAGTTCTGGGTTCATCCTACCTCTGGCGGGGAAGGAAAGCAATGCAGGCTGTAGATTTCTTGGTGGGCCTTACCTTCGATGGGCCTCCCGACGATGACGGACGTACTGGATCTCGACAATCTTGGGAGCGGTGATTCTGTAGATGATTCGGTAGTCTCCTGTCCTCAATTTCCAGCAGTTCCAGGTGACTACCTGGAGGTCGAGGCTCGCCAGGGGAAGCTCATCTTGACTCCCAAGACGTTGATTGAGAAAGAGATCAAAAAACGTCTGGCCGAGGGCCTGGAGGACATCCGGACGGGCCGGGTGACCGGGCCGTTCCAGTCGGCAAAAGAGCTCGTCCGTTCCCTCCATAGCCACAAGGTTACGCGGCGCAGGAAGGTGTAATGCGTTTGGGCTACGGGGTTTTGGCCGCCGCCTCTTTCTGCTTCTCGTGGACGGCCTGCGAGCTGCTGTGGCCTGGGAAGACGCTGGCCTTCGGGTTCAGGTACTGCGCCGCGTTATTGACCGCGGTCGCCGCTTCGCCGAATCCGGTCGCGATCAGCTTCACCTTGCCTGGGTAGGTGACGATGTCTCCGGCGCCGTAGACGCCGGGCAGGTTCGTCTCCATCCGGGTGCTGACGCGGATGCTGTCGTGCTCCAGTTCGAGGCCCCACCCCTGAATCGGCCCGAGCGTGCTCAGGAACCCGAGCGATGCGACCACGGCGTCGACCTCGATGGTCTCATCCACGTTCGTCTTGTTCTGATAGATGATCGCGCGCTCCACCTTGCCCTCCCCCTCCAGGCGGCGCAGTTCGTAAAAGACCTTGACCTTGACGGGGGAGTGGAGCATCTTGTCCACAGAGTCCTCGGCCGCCCGGAACTCGTCCCGGCGATGGATCAGCGTGATCTCGCGCGCGACCCCGAGCAGGCCGTTGGCCCAGTCCACGGCGGAGTCTCCGCCGCCGACGATCAGGACCCGCTTGTCCTTGAAATCCTGGAAGTTCTTGACGAAGTAGTACAATCCGTTCCCTTCGAACGAATCGACCTCAGGCTTCTTAAACGTCTTGGGGTGGAACGCGCCGATGCCGGCCGTGATCAGCAGCACCCGGGTCGCATGCGTCTCTCGGTCGGTCGCGAGCCGCAGCGTCCCGTTCGGCTCGCGCGTGAGGGTTCCCACGGTCTCCCCCGTGGACACCGCGGGGTGGTACTGCGCCGCCTGTTCGACGAGGTTGTCGACAAGCGCCCGGCCGATGATGCGTGGGAAGCCGGCCACGTCGAAGATCGGCTTCTCGGGATAGAGCGCGGTGATCTGGCCGCCGAGTGCGGTCAGGCTCTCCACGATCTTCGTCCGCAGCCGCCGGAACCCCGAGTAGTAGGCGGCGTAGAGCCCGACCGGGCCTCCGCCGATGATCGTCACGTCGAACAGCTCTGCATCCATGCGGTCCGTCCTCCACGCCGGCGCCGGCATCGCGGGACCGCTCACACGGCGGTCCGGCCGGCACCCCGGGTGATTATACCCGGCTCGCCATACCCGAGACATTATAGCAGACGCCTGATAGCAGGCGCCTGCCCCGGCCCTGCGGCCTCCCGGGCGTCCTACCCGTATATAACGGCGTGGACCGGCCCCGGGTCTCGCAGGAAGATTCGGTCGCCGGCGGCCGTTGTGCTAGGGGACCGGATTTCTTGACAGCCTCCGGGGGACAGCCTATCGTAAGGGATGCCCGCGACGGATGGCGGGCGGTTAGCCCCGGCGGTGGAGGGAGAACCGATGGCGACGACGACTGGAAGGCCGCACACAGTACCGGCGCCGGTGTTGACCGGGCCCCAGATGGAGCGGTATTCGCGTCAGATCATCCTCGAAGAGGTCGGGATCGATGGGCAGGCCCGGCTGCTCCGGGCCAAGGTGCTCATCATCGGCGCGGGGGGGCTGGGCTCGCCGGTCGCGCTGTATCTCGCCGCCGCGGGCGTCGGCACGATTGGGATCGTCGACGGAGACCAGGTGGACCTCACGAACATGCACCGGCAGATCCTCCACGCAACGGGGGCCGTCGGCCAGCCCAAGACGGAGTCGGCGCGCCGGACGCTCGAGGGCCTGAATCCGGAGGTCAACGTCGTCCCCTACCAGACGGTGCTCACGAGCGCCGGCGCGATGGACATCATCGGGCAGTACGACGTGGTCGTGAACGGGAGCGACAACTTCCCCACGCGCTACCTGGTCAACGACGCGTGCGTGCTCTTGAAGAAACCGCTCGTAGACGCGAGCATCCTCAAGTGGGAAGGGCAGGCGACGACGTTCCTGCCCGGCCAAGGGTGCTACCGCTGTCTGTTCCCGACGCCGCCCCCGCCGGGCGCGGTGCCGAGCTGCGCGGAAGGCGGCATCCTCGGCGCGCTCTGCGGCTTCATGGGCGCGCGGCAGGCGCTCGAGGTCCTGAAGATTCTCCTCGGCACCGGCGACACGCTCGCCGGCCGGCTCCTGATCTTCGACGGGCTCGAGGGCGAAACGCGGGTCGTGCGGTGGAGCCGGAATCCCGCCTGCCCGGTCTGCGGCGACCATCCGACGATCCACGCCCTGATCGACTACGAGCAGTTCTGCGGCATGCCGGCGCACGACCGGACACCGGCGGGCGTGGGGACGCCGATCCCCGAGGTAGCCCCGGTCGAGGCGCAGGAGCTGCTCGAGCGCGGCGGCGTCCAATTGATCGACGTGCGGGAGACGTGGGAGTTCGACGACGCGCACATCCCTGGCTGTCGCCTGATTCCGATGGGGGAGGTCCCGGCCCGCCTCCGGGAGATCGACCCGGACGTCCCCGCGATTATCTACTGCCGGTCGGGCAGCCGGAGCGGGAAGATCGTGACGATGCTGCGCGGCGCGGGCTACGGCAAGGCGCTCAATCTTGCGGGGGGGATTCTCGCCTGGGCGAACGCCCAGCTGCCGACGGAGTAGCGGGGCCGGGCGGTCAGACGCCCATGACCTGCGCGTAGATGCGCCGTGTCTGCGGCCCATCGAGTTCGCAGAACAAGACCCGCTGCCACGTCCCGAGGACGAGGCGGCCCTGCTCGATCGGCACCGTCAGCTGCGGCTTGAGGACGAGGGCGGCCAGGTGACTCCACGCGTTCCCCCGGTTGCAGTCCGAGTACGTGGGGTCGTTGTGCCGGTAGACCCCCTCCTCGGGAACGAGCCGGCGGAGCATCGCTTTGATGTCGTGCAGCAGGGCGTCCTGCCACTCGTTGATGAGCAGACTGGCGGTCGTGTGCAGGCTGTGGAGCAGGACGAACCCGTGGGTGATCTCCTCCACCCCGGGGAGCCCGGCGATCTGATCGGTGAGATCCTGGAGCTCCAGGCGGTCACGGGTGACCACGGTCAGCGTGGTCGTGACCACTTTCATCGGCGCGAGCGTTCGCGGCACCCCGTGTCCTCCTTGCCCCCAGGGGGGGCTGTCCGCGGACCGCTCCCGCGGTCCATCGGGTCCGTTCCTCTGGTTCGGTCCACCACCCCGACCGGATTGTAGCACGGCAGGTTTTGGTTTGACAAACTTCCACGCCACGCGTAGAATTTACATGGATAAGCGTGTGTCACGCGTGTCCGAGGAGGACGGTCCCCAGATGATTACCCTGACCGATCAGGCCGTCACGAAGCTCAAGGAACTGCTCGCCGAACAGCAGGAGCCGAATCTCGCGCTGCGGGTGTTCATCACCCAGGGCGGCTGTGACGGGTTTTCCTACGGCATGACGTTCGACGCCGCCCCCGATGCCGACGACGAAGTGATCGAGCGGAACGGCGTGCGCGTGCTCGTGGACAAGTCCAGTTCCAAGATGCTCGCCGGCGCCGAGATCGACTACGTGACGTCCGTGACGGCGACCGGGTTTGCGATCCGGAACCCCAACGCGGTGTCCACGTGCGGCTGCGGGCACTCGTTCAAGACCCAGGAAGCCACGGGGGCGCCCGAGCCGTGCGGTGAGGAAGCCGGGGCGAAGGCGTAGTGGGAGGCGGACCAATGGAGCAGATTCTCGGGCAGGTCACGGCGGAGCCGTCGCCGTTAGTGAATCGGGTCCAGGAGGTCCTGGACACGATCCGCCCGCACGTCCAGGCCGACGGCGGAGATATCGAGCTCGTCGACATCGTCGACGGGGTCGTCCAGATCCGGCTCGCCGGCTCGTGCGTGGGCTGCATGTACTCGATGATGACCCTCCAGGCCGGCATCGAGCGGATGTTGAAGGAGCAGGTCCCCGAGGTCAAGGCGGTCGAAGCGGCGCCGTTCTAGCGCCGGACAGATCAACGTTTCTGGAGAGGAACCCTGAGCCTCTCATGATTCCCATGAGAGGCTCTTTCCTTAAAATTCCGGAGCCGCGTCGGAACCGGGTCTGGGGGCGGGGAAGGCGGGGGCGGACGTGCGCATCGAGTACACCGAGGACCAGCGGCTGATCCATCAGACGGTGAGGGAGTTCGCGGCGCGGGAACTCCGCCCCCACGCCCGCCGGTGGGACGCCGCCGCTGTGTTCCCGGAGGAGCTCGTCGCGCCGATCGGCCGGCTGGGCCTGTGGGGAATGAGCGTGCCCCAGGCGTTCGGCGGCCCCGGCATCGATACGGTCAGCATGGCCCTGGCGATCGAGGCGCTGGCCTGGGGGGACGGCGGCATCGCGCTCAGTGTGGCCGCCCACAACTCGCTGTGCGCGGGCCACATCGTGCGGGCCGGGACCGAGGAGCAGAAGCGGACCTATCTGCCGCGTCTCGCGACCGGCGAGATCCTGGGCGCGTGGTGCCTCACGGAGCCGGGCGCGGGGAGCGACGCCGGGGGACTGGTGACGCGCGCCGTGCGGCGGGGGGACCGCTGGGTGCTCTCCGGGACGAAGGTGTTTGTCACCCAGGGGAGCCTCGCCGGCGTGTACGTCGTGATGGCGCGGACGGACCCCGAGGCCGGCAGCCGGGGGATCTCGGCGTTCCTGGTGGAGCGGGGCACCCCGGGACTCCGTGTCGGCAAGCACGAGGACAAACTCGGCATGCGGTCGAGCGATACGGCGGAGGTCATCTTCGAGGACTGCGGGGTTCCGGCGTCGCACATGCTGGGTGCGCCGGGGGATGGGTTCCGGGACGCGATGCGCGTGCTCGAGGGCGGCCGGATCGGGATCGGCGCGCTGGCGCTTGGCCTGGGCCGGGCGGCGCTGGACGCATCCACGGCCTACGCGCGCGAGCGGCGGGCGTTCGGCAAGCCGATCGCGGAGTTCCAGGCGATCCAGTGGATGCTCGCCGATATGGCGACCGAGCTCGACGCGGCGGAACTGCTCGTGATGGAGGCCGCCGCCCGGGCGTGGCGGGGCCTCCCGTACCGGCTCGAGGCCTCGATGGCCAAGCTGTTTGCGTCCGAAGCGGGCGCGCGCGCGGCGAGCCGGGCGGTCCAGATCCACGGCGGGTACGGCTTTATCAAGGACTATCCGGTCGAACGAATCTACCGGGACGTGAAGCTGTGCGAGATCGGCGAGGGAACCTCGGAGATCCAGCGGCTGATCATTGCCCGGGAAATGCTCGCGTGAGCGCATGGAGGTGCGGGGGTTGAAGACGACCGTCGTTGGGAGCTATCCGAAGATTCCGGATCCGCCGGCTCCGGGCCGGTGGCGTACGAGCGTGGAGAAGCTGCAGCGCGGGGAGATCTCGCCGGCCGACATGCACCGCGTGGAGGAAGAGGTGACCGAGGAGGTCCTGCGCGAGCAGGCCGACGCGGGCGTCGAGGTGCCGACCGACGGTCAGATCCGCTGGGAGGACGGCCTGACGTACTTCGCCCGCGGGCTGACCGGCTTCACGATCAACGGCCTGCAGCGTTACTTCGATACGAACGTCTACTACCGCCAGCCCGTCGCGAGCGCCGAGGTCGCGTGGCGCGCGCCGATCAGCGCCGCCGACTATACGTTCGCCGCGGCCCACAGCCCGCGTCCGGTGAAGCCCGTGGTCACCGGGCCGTTCACGCTGGCCGTCCTCAGCCGGGACGAGTTCTACGGGAATCCCGACCAGTTCGTTATGGCGCTCGCCGGGGCGCTGAACCGCGAGCTGCGGGCGCTGGTCCAGGCGGGCGCGCCGCTCATTCAAGTCGACGAGCCCGGCCTGCTGGTCCATCGCGACCGGTTCCCCCTGTTCCGCCGCGCGATGGACGCGCTGTGGGACGGGATCACGGCCCGCCGCGCCCTCTACACGTACTTCGGACACGTCGAGGGCGTGTACCCGGCGATCCTCGACCTGCCCGTGGACATCCTCGGGCTCGATTTTGTCGCCGGACACCGGAACTGGGAGATCTTGCGCCGGGCACCGTTCACGAAGGAGCTGGGGCTCGGCATCCTCGACGCGCGAAACACCCGTGTGGAAACGCCGGAAGAAGTCGCCGCCGCGTGCCGGAAGGGGGCCGAGCTCGTGCCGGCGGCCTCGCTGCACGTCGGGCCGAGCGCGGGCCTGGAGTTCCTCCCCCGCCGGGTGGCGCGCAAGAAGTTGGAGGCGCTGGTGGCGGGCGTACGCCGCGCCAAGGAGGGAGCCGCATGAGCACGCCGCCGACTTCGCTGCCGCCGCTCCCCACGACGACCGTGGGGAGCTTTCCCAAACCGCCGTACCTCCTCGAGGCGCGCCGCAAGGTGGCGCGCAAGCAGATGGAACCGGCGGAACTGCAGCAGCTGGAACGCCGGGCGACGGAGGAGTGGATCCGCCGCCAGGAAGAGATCGGGATCGACATCCTGGTCGACGGCGAGATGTACCGGGGCGATATGGTCGCGTTCTTCGCCGACCAGATGGACGGATTCAAGATCGCCGGGCTCGTCCGCTCCTACGGCAACCGGTACTATCCGAAGCCGGCCGTCGTCGGGCCGGTGGGCCGCCGCGGGCCGCTGACCGTCGACTGGTTCAAGTTCGCGCAGGGCCTGGCGTCCCGGCCCGTCAAAGGGATGCTAACGGGCCCGTACACGATCGCCGAGTGGTCCTTCAACGAGCACTACCCGACGCGCCGGGAGCTCGTGCTGGAGCTGGCCCGCGCCATTCACGACGAGGCCGTGGATCTCGAGAAGGCCGGCGCCCGGTACATCCAGATCGATGAGCCGGCGATCCACACGCGGCCGGACGAGGACTTCGAACTGGCGGTCGAGGCGATGGAGATCGTTACCCGGGGCCTGGCGGCGTACACGATCACGCACGTCTGCTACGGGGACGTCCCGAAGATCTACCCGGCGATGCTGCGCCTCGCGGTGGACCAGATCGACCTGGCGCTGAAGAACGACGACTACGTGCTGCTCGAGACGTTCCGGACGCCGCAGTTCACCAAGGACATCGGCGCCGGCGTCATCGATGCCCACAGCCACCGGGCGGAGACCCCGGAGGAGGTCGCCGAGGGGATCCGGCGGACGCTCAAGGTGGTTCCGGCCCGGCAGGTGCAAGTCTCCCCCGACTGCGGCCTGAAGACCCGGACCGTCGACGAGGCCGTGGCCAAACTGGTCTCGATGGTGGAAGGCACCCGGCTCGCCCGGAAGGAGCTCCGTTCATAGCCGGTCCGGCCCCGACGGTGCTCGCGTACGAGGCGCGGCGGCTGATCCGCGCATCGGGTGAGCACGTCTTCGCCCACCTGGCGCAGCCGGAACACCTGCCGCGGTATGCGGCGCCGCTGTGGATGACCGCCGACACGGTCGAGAAGCGGGGCAACACCCACGTGCTCTCGCTCCACGGGTACTTCATCGGCCTGCCGGTCGAATCCGTTCAGCGGATCGTCCTGCGCGCGCCGGCGGCGGTCGACTTCACCCAGACTCGGGGGACGCTGCGGGCATTCTCCGCGCGCTGCACGCTCGGAAGCGTGGAGGATGGCACCGAGATCCTCTTCCGGGTCGAGGCGGATCCCGGGATCGCGATGATCTCCGAGGATGCCGCCCGGCAGTTTCTCGTCCAGTACGTGGAGCGCATGCTCGATCGAATCAAGCTGGCCGCAGAGCGGAAAGCGCCGGTCCGGCGGGCGCCACGGGGTACGGCGACCTCGTCGGCCCTGCCGGGCGCCGCGGCATTCGCCGACGCGGAGAGTGATGCGGAAGAGGTCGCAGCGGCGGCCCCGGCTGGACCTGCCCCCACTGCCGGAGCGGAAAGCGTCGGGGAAGGTGTCGCGCGTGGCGGCCCTGCCGCTGCGCCGCAGCAGCCCCGCCCCACCGGGGGCGGAGAGGGTGGGCGACCTCAAGCCGGGCCGTCCGGACGGCACGGCCGCCGGCGCCGGCGCCGGCGACGTTCCGGGGGCGGAGGAGCCGGTACCCCCGGCGCATCCCCGCGCTCCGGCCCTCCCGCGTCGTGAGCGTCCGCGCTCCCTCAGCGGGCGTCGCGTGCCGCCTGCGGTCTCGCGATCTCGCGCGCGACGGCCATCACCGCGTCCGTGTGCGCGTCCCATGAAAACTGCTGAGCGCGCGCCCGGCCGGCCGCGGCCAGCGCCCGCCGGCGCGCTCCGTCACCCGCCAGCCGCCTGATCTCCCCCGCCAGGGCCGGCGCGTCACGCGGCGGATAGTAGACCGCGGCCTCGCCGCACATCTCACGGTTGAGGGGCCGATCCGCGGCGACGATCGGAAGCCCGCTCGCCATCGCCTCGACGAGCGGGAATCCAAACGACTCGCAGAGCGACGGGTACACGAACACGTCGGCGGCCCGGTACACGTGGTGGACGGAGGCGTGGGGCACGCGGCCCAGCAGTTTGACCCGGTCCCCGAGCGCGTGCCGCGCGATAAAGGCCTGGTACTCGAGCACTCCAGCCGGCCAGTCCTCCACCGCGATCGTGAGCCAGGTCGTGGCCGGCACGCCCTCGGCGGCGAGGAGCCGGCTCGCCTCGAGGAGCACGTCGATGCCTTTGTACGATGCGGCGTGCGAGACGTAGAGGAGGCGCACGCCGGAGGAGGCACCGAGGACGTCTCCAATCGCCGCCGCAAGCGGAGCGTCCGTCTCGAACTGCGCCCGCCCGAAGCCGTGGGGGATGACCCGGAACTTCTCGAGCGGGAGTCCGGGGTAGAACGTCCGGATCATCTCCCGCATCGCCGCCGACGGCGTGACGATGGCGCGCGAAGTGCGCATCACCGCGTGGACGAGGGCGCGCTTCGCCGCCACCTCGAGCGTCCCCACCCGGCCCAGCATGCGCAGGTAGTACTCACAGAAGTACACCGGATTCCGCTGGAATACCATCTGCGGCACGGGGCTGCGCACGGGCCCGAAGTTCAGGAGGGAGATCAGGACATCCGCCCGCTCCCGCGCGGCCACCCGGGCGACCCCCCACTGGTCCCAGGCGGCATGCGCGAGTTGCCCCCGAAGGTCGCCGGTCCGCACCAGCCGGACGTTCGGCGGAAGGTCCGGCAGCCGCCACTGGGGGTTGACGCAGGCGATCAGGAGGTCGTCCGGATGCCGCCGCCCGGCCGTGTAGAGGAAATTTGGCAAGTGAGTGGCCGCCCCGCCCATGCGCGCGGCGACCGCGTTGAGCACGATACGCACGCGCACCTCGTTCGGGACCGCCGGTGCCCGTTCCTTGAGTGTCCTTCGCTTGACGGTGGCCGGTGGGGATGTTAGGCTGAGTAGTGGAAGTGAGAATTGTTCTCAGCGACTGTCAAGCCCATCAAGACGCGGGCACAGCCGCCTGGGGTTGTCCCCGAGACCTGTCGAAGATGAGCGCTCCCGTATGAGCCCTGAGGAGGTCGTCGATGTCCGCCCAGAAGCTTGCCGTCACGCAGGAGCAGGTGCTGGCCGCGCTGCGCGACGTGATGGATCCCGAACTGCACCGCAGCATCGTCGAGTTGAACATGGTGAAAGAGATCACGATTCGCGAGGGGACCGTGCGGGTGGACGCGCTCCTCACAATCAGCGGCTGTCCCATGCGCGAGACGATCATCGACTCGATCAAGGACAAGGTGCGGGAGCTCCCGGGGGTCGAGCGGGTGGACGTCCAGCTGGGTGTGATGACCCAGGAGCAGCGGCAGGCGCTCCTCGGACAGCTGCGGCCGGGTCCTCAGCGGCAGTCTCCACTGCTCGCGCCGACGTCGACGACCCGGGTCATCACCGTCGCGAGCGGCAAGGGCGGCGTCGGCAAGTCCACCGTGACCGCCAACCTGGCGGTGGCGCTGGCGCGCCGCGGCCGGACGGTGGGCGTCGTCGACGCGGATGTGTACGGGTTCAGCATCCCCAAGATGATGGGGGTGTCGGGGAAGCCGACGATCATCGACCAGATGATCATCCCGATCGAGAAGTGGGGCGTCCGGCTCATGTCGATCGGGTTCATGGTCGACGAGGGTGAGGCGGTGATCTGGCGAGGGCCGATGCTCCATAAGGCCCTCACCACATTTCTGACCGAAGTGCACTGGGGCGACATCACCGACCTCCTGATCGACCTGCCCCCGGGGACGGGTGATATCGCCCTGTCGATCGCCCAGACCCTGCCGCGCGCCGAGATGTTGATCGTGACGACGCCGCAGTCGACCGCGACGGGGGTCGCGTACCGGGCCGGCAAAATGGCCGAGAAGGTCAACACGCCGGTGATCGGGGTCATCGAGAACATGGCCTATTACCTCTCCGCGCCCGGCGCCGACCCGGTGTACATCTTCGGCCGGGGCGGCGGCGAACAACTCGCGAAGCTGGTGGGCGCCCCACTCCTCGGACAGATCCCGCTCGACCCGGCGATTCGGGAGGGCAGCGACCGGGGCGAGCCCGTGGCGCTCGGCTCGCCGGATGCGCCGTCGGCGCGGGTGTTCTATCAGATCGCGGATGCGATCCTTGCGGGCTGAGGCAGGGCCGCACGGCGCTGGCGCCGTACTGACAGAGGATTGGACGAGGTAGGGAACGGACAGGGTCAGCCGCTGCGGGGGCGCTCCATGAGGGCGCTGCGGCCCGGGCGGAAGACCGAACCTCAAGCGGGGGTGAGAGATCGTGGCACGACACGCCAATGACATGACGATCCGGCTCGCCGGCGAAGCGGGGCAGGGAGTGGAGTCCGGCGGCGCCGGGTTTGCCCAGGCCCTCAGCCACGGAGGGCTCTGGCTCCATACGTACACCGAGTACATGTCGCGGATCCGCGGCGGCCTCAACTTCTTCACGATCCGCGTCGCCGACCGTCCGCTGTGGACCCACACGGAAGCCGTGCAGGTCCTGATCGCGTTTTCGCCCGAGGCGGTGGCCGATTACGGGCGGGATCTGTGCGCGGGCGGGGCGCTCTTGTTCGACGAGGGGCTCAAGTTCGACCGCGATACGGTCACCGGCCGCGGCTCGCAGCTGTTCGCGATGCCGCTGACGAAGATCGCCATGGAGCTCGGCGGCGACAAGATCATGATGAACACGTGCGGCCTGGGCGCGCTCGCCGGCATCATCGAGTATCCCTTCGAGTTCGTCGCCGACGTGATCACGAAGAACTTCGCGCGCAAGGGCGAGGCCGTCGTCCAGGGCAACCTGAAGGTCGCCCAGGAAGGCTACCGGGTCGCGCGGGAGAAGTACGCCGGGTCGTTCGAATGGAAGGTCTCCCCGCTCGAGGCGCGCCCCGACCGGATGCTGCTCAACGGGAACCAGGCGTTCGGCATCGGGGCGGTGGCCGTCGGCTGCCGGTTCATGGCCGGCTACCCGATGACACCCGCGAGCTCCATCCTCGAGTTCATGGCGGCGCACGCCAAGAAGTACGACATCGTCATCAAGCAGACCGAGGACGAGATCGCGGCGATCTGCTTCGCGATCGGGGCCGGGAACGCCGGCGCCCGCGCGCTGACGGCCACGAGCGGCGGCGGGTTCGCGCTCATGACCGAGGCCCTCGGACTGGCCGGCATGGCCGAGGTCCCGGTCGTGATCGTGGAGGCCCAGCGGCCCGGCCCGTCGACCGGCATGCCGACGAAGACGGAGCAGGGGGATCTCCTCTTTGCCCTGTTCGCGGGCCAGGGCGAGTTCCCGCGGATCGTCCTGGCGCCCGGGACGCAGGAGGAGTGCTTCCACGCCGCGACCCGGGCGTTCAACCTGGCGGAGAAGTGGCAGTGCCCGGTGATCGTGATGACCGACTTCTACCTCACGACGAGCCAACGGACGCTGCTCCCGTCCGAGTTCCCGATCGAGAAGGTCACGATCGATCGGGGTGAGCTCCTCACCGCCGAGCAGCTCGACCGGCTCGCCGAACCCTACCTGCGGTACAAGGACACCCCGAGCGGCATCTCCCCGCGCGCGCTGCACGGGCACCCGAAGGCGGTGCACCAGACGTGCAGTGACGAGCACGACGAGTACGGCCACTTCGAGGACGAAGACGCGGCCAACCGCCTGAAGATGGCCGGCAAGCGCATGCGGAAGTCCCACAACATCGTCGAGGACCTGCGCGGACCGGAAATCTACGGTCCCGAGGGGGCGGATCTGACGCTGATGGGGTGGGGCAGCTCGTACGGGGCGATGCGGGAGGCGGTCGACCTCCTGAACGCCCGCGGGACGCGCGCCAACCTGCTGCACTTCGTGGACATCTGGCCGTTCCCCGAGGCGAAGGCGACGCCGTTGATCGAGGCGGCCCGCACGCTGGTGGCGGTCGAAGGCAACCAAACCGGGCAGTTCGCCCATCTCGTTCGGGCCCTGACCGGCCGCCGCGCGGACCAGCTGATCTTGCGGTGGGACGGCCGGCCGCTCTCCCCCGAATACATCCTGGCCAAGCTCGAGGAGGCGAAGGTGCATGCTTGATCTCAAACTGTTTAACAGCCCGGTCAAAGTCACGTGGTGCCCCGGGTGCGGGGACTACGGGATCCTGAGCGCGGTGAAGAGCGCGCTCGCGCAGCTGGAGATCCACCCGCATGAGGTGCTGTTCTTCTCCGGCATCGGGTGCGGGAGCAAGCTCCCGGACTACATGAACGCGAACGCGTTCACGACGATCCACGGGCGGTCGATCCCGATCGCGATGGGCGCCAAGCTCGCCAATCACGATCTTCACGTGATCGCCGTCACCGGAGACGGTGACGGGTACGGGATCGGTGGGAACCACTTCATGAGCATCCTGCGCCGGAACCCCGACATCGTCCACATCGCCGAGAACAACATGGTCTACGGTCTGACGAAGGGGCAGTACGCGCCGACGAGCCAGCGCGGGTTTGTCACCAGCACGACCCCCGAGGGCAGCATCGAGGTCGCGTTCAACCCGCTGACGACGGCGATCAACGGCGGCGCGACGTTCGTCGCCCGGGGCTTCTCCGGCGACCCGAAGCACCTCGCGAAGCTGATCATGGCGGCGATCCAGCACAAGGGATACGCGCTCGTGGACATCCTCCAGCCGTGTGTGATCTACAACAAGATCAACACGTACGAGTACTACCGGGAGCGCGTGTACAAGCTCGACGAGGCCGGCCACAATCCGGCCGATCATCAGGCGGCGATGGCCCGGGCGCAGGAATGGGCCGAGAAGATCCCGATCGGGATCTTCTACCAGACCGTGGGGGAGCCGACCTACGAGGACCAGGTCACCGAATTGAAGGCCGGCCCCGTGGCGAAGCGCACGCTCGCGCCGCTCACCGCCCAACAGGCGGAGGCGCTGCGGCGGGAGTTCTTCTAAGCGGTGCTCCGTGCCCGCCCCATCGGGTAAGCTCGGAGACCGGCCCGCGCCGGGCGGCCCGGCGCCCGGACGCCTGACCGAGCGGGTCGGCGCGCTCGAGCGCGAGGGCTACCGGGTGACGCCGCAGCGGCGGGCCATCCTGGCGGGCATGCTGGACGCCGGACGGATCAACGTGTCCGCTGAGGAGATCTGCCGGCGGGCGCGTGGGCTGTGTCCCACCGTCAACCTCGCCACGACATACCGCACCCTCGAGTTGTTCGGGCGGCTCGGGCTGGTCCGCCGTCTCACGTACGGCGACGGCCGGAGCGTCTTCTGCGCGAACCTCGAGCCGCACTATCACGGCACGTGCCTGCGCTGCGGAGCGGTGATCGATCTCCCGCGGGGCCGCATGGCCGAGGCGCTCGACCGGGAACAGTCCGAGCTGACCGACGGGGCGTTCGCCGTGATCAGCCACCGCATCGAGTTCTACGGCTACTGCGATCACTGCGGGCACCTGAGCGCCCTGTCGTCCGGCACCCCGAGGCGGCTCGCGGGTCCGGCCGGTACGTGGGGCAGGCGCCCTGAGGCGTGAGATGGCCCGTCTCCTGCTTGCCGCCGTCCTGGCCGTGGAGGTGGGTCTGGGCGTGCTGGCCGTCCCGGCGGGTGTGGGAGCGGCTCCGCAGGGACCGCTCGGCCCGCTGAATCTCGACAAGCCCCTCAACTTGACCGCCGACGAGGTGACCGTCGACGACACCGGGACAGGCCTCGTCGCCCGAGGGCACGTCGTCGTCACCTACGGGCCCGACCGGGCCACCGCCGACCTGCTTCGCCTCAACCGGGCGGCCCGGACGGCCGAGCTGACCGGCCGCGTGCAGATCACCGACCCGAAAGCGCGCGCCTCGGGGAACACCGTCCTCCTCTACCTGACGGCCGGGAATCAGGTCACGCGGGTCGTCACGACGGGCAACGCGTCCTTCGAGAGTCCCGAGTATTCGCTCGCGGCCGATCGGATCGACGCCGATCGCACGACCGACCGGCTCGCCGCGACGGGCCACGTGAACGCGTTCGCCGCGCCCGACATGATCGTGACAGGGGAGCGGGCCACCTACGACCAGCGCCGGAAGTACGGGGTCGTCACGGGGCACCCCGTCGCGTCGAACAAAGCCGGGCGCCTTCGGGGGAACTGGTTCGAGCTGTTCCGGGGTGCGAACCGCGCGGTGGTCCACGGGCCGGTCCAGGCCGAGGTGTACGGCGCCACGATCACCGGCGCCGGCGCCACGATCGATTTTACAAAGTCCGCCGCCGTGTTTACCGGCCGCGTCGTCGTGGAGCGCCGCCAGGGCACCCTGTGGGCGGACCGGGTCACAATCTACTACGACACGCGGCGGATCATGGCGGAAGGCGCGACGCACGCGAAGTTCAACGATCTCGGGGAAGACACGACGCCCTGACCCGGCGTGGTATGCCCGGAAGGTTGGGCGGAGGAGGCGAGGCGATGGTAGTCCAGAAGGTGAAACGGCCCACACTTGATGAGATGGATCTGCCGATCGGCAAGAAAGCAAGGCTCCACCGGATTCTCTTCGAGCACGGCCCGGGCCATGGGGTCGCGCTGATCCTGCCGATCGACCAGGGGCTCGAGCACGGTCCCGTCGACTTCTTCGCGAACCCGGCCTCTAGCGATCCCGAGTTTCAGCTCCGGCTGGCCGTGGAGGGCGGCTACTCGGCGATCGCCTTCCATTACGGGCTGGCCCGCAAGTACCTGCGTCCGTACGCCGGGCGGGTGCCGCTCATTCTCAAGATCAACGGCAAGACCAACATCCCGTCGGACACGCAGCCGTTGAGCGGTCTCACCGGCATGGTCGAGGATGCGGTGCGCCTGGGGGCCGACGCGGCCGGATACACGCTGTACGTCGGCTCCGCCCGCCAGGACGAGGACATCCGGCAGTTGATGGAAGTGCGGCGGGCCTGCGATGCGTTCGGGATGCCGCTGATCGTCTGGTCGTACCCACGGGGCGAGGCGATCGACAAGAAGGGCGGCCGTGACAGCCTCTACGCGGTGGACTACGCGGCCCGGCTGGCGTGCGAGCTCGGGGCCGACGTGGTCAAGCTGAACGTGCCCGAGTTCGACGAGAAGGCCGCGGCGTCTCCGAAGCCGTACAACACGCTCACGCCGGGGTATCGCGAGGCGGTCGAGCGGGTCGTCAAGAGCGCCGGACGCACGCTCGTGCTGTTCAGCGGCGGGAGCAAGCTCGGCGACCAGGACCTGCTCGAGAAGGCGCGGCACTGTATGGAGGCCGGGGCGACCGGCCTGATCTTCGGCCGGAACATGTGGCAGCGTCCGCTGCCGGACGCCCTGCGGATTACGGCGGAGATCAAGCGGATCATGCTGGAGACCGCCTAGCTGTGCCGCGGGCCTCGCGCCTTGGGGCCGGCGTTCGCTGGCTTGCCGCGATCGCGGCCGGCGTGGTGGTATTTGAGGGACTGGACGTGATCGGATCCACGTCTGCGGTGACCGGCCCGCTCCCGCTCGCCGCCTCGCTGCCGCTCATCTCCCCGTTCGTCGCAGGCGCGGCGGCGGCCTGGGTGGCCGCGCCGGGAATCGTCTGGCCGCTTCTGGCCGCGGCCGTATCGGTCTGGGCCCGGATCGGGGTCGATCGGCTGATCGGAGTGCTGGAGGGCGCGCATCCGCCTGTCGAGGCCGGAATGGTCCTGATGCTGGCGTTCGGGGTGCCGTGGATGGTGCAGGCCGTGGTCGGCGGTGCTGCCGCGCTCCTCGCGACTAGGGCTCTTCGCCGCGGGTGATGTAGTTGTAGAGGGTCCGGTCGCGGTAGGCCAGGTTGAACTGCACCGCGGCATCGCGGGTCCGGCCCGTCCGGTAGTAGGCCGAGCCCAGCATGTAATGCAGCACGCTGTTGCTCGGGTCAAGCCGCACGCCTGCTTCCCACTGCGCGATCGTGTTCTTCGCGTCGTTGTGCGTCGAGTAGATGTAGCCGAGATACCCGTGATTCATGGCGTTCTGAGGATCCTGGCGGGTGATCTCGAGAAACTCGCGGAACGGCGTGTCCTTGTCACCGCCAACCCAGGAGGCAAACGCCAGGGAGTAGCGCGCGAGCAGGTTGCGCGGATCCTTCTTCACCGCCGCGGAAGCGTCGGCGGTGATCTTGTGCTCCAGCGCCGTCCGCCCGTTCTGCCCTCCGCTCATCCGGTCGACCTGCTTCAGGACGTGCCAGCCGTCGATGAGCATCCCTTCGTGCGCATACACCATCGCCAGCCGGAACGCAACCTGCGGGTCGGGGTGGGACGCGATCTGGGTCTTGAGGCCCGCGATGAGCGGCTTCCAACTCTGCCCCCCCTGCTGCGCGCCCACGGGGGCGAGCAGCCCGGCCAGCAGAACAACGCTGCAGGCGATCGTGATGAGGGGGAAGGCTGCGCGGCGCATGAGGTCTCCTCACTGTGCGGTGCGGGTGCGTGCGACTCACAGTCTACCACAGCCGCCAATTCACCTGCAACTTGACATTCACATCGGCTCGACGCTCACGGATCTCCCGGAGCGACGGGCCAGCCGAACCCAGCGATCCATGTGACGCATGTTGGCCGTCAGCACCGTGCCATCGACTTGGGCCGCGCACAGCACAATAAGGACATCGTGGCTGTGATGCCGAATGCCCGTCGTCCCGTAGACACGCTGGTACTGCGCAAGCAGGCGCCCGGCGTGCACCCAGTCCTCATGTGTTGGGGTGAGGATGGCCCGGACTCGGTCGAATGCGCGGAGGAGCCATTGCATGTCAATCACATCCGCACGGATCCCGACGCCCGCCCATAACTCGTGCGCAACGACCGAGCTGAGATACGCGCGCCCCGCCGCCAGCGGCTTGATGACTGTGTCAGGTGGCAGACGGCCCCGGACGATTTGAATGAAAACAGAAGTGTCGAACAGATACGAGCCGCTCATCGTCTGGGGGCGCGGTGGTACGCATCCTTCAGCGTTCCTCGCGCCCGCAGGCCACGGAGAGCTTCCGCCGCTTCCTCTCCTGCCAGGACCAGGTCTACCGCGCGGCGGGCGGCCTCACTTTCGCTCACATGCAGCCGATTCGCGAGCGCCCGGAGCTTGTCTCCCTCCATGATCAAGTTCTTGCGACGCATCGGCATGGGGGCGATCTCCCTAGTGCGCATTATTCTCACACATTATACACACTAGATCTTGACGCGTCTACCTGAATGAACCTGTGCACTGAACTCACGCGCTAGTCAGCGATTTCGCAAGCGGAGGCGGGCTCACACTCACCACTAGGTCTCCCGCGGCTCCACGCCGATCCACGCCTCGCCGCCTTCCCAGACCTCCTTCTTCCAGATCGGCACGGTTTGCTTGAGCGTGTCGATGGCAAACCGCCCCGCCTCGAATGCCTCCCCCCGGTGTGGCGCGGACACCGCGATCGCCACGCTCGCCTCGCCGATCTCGAGCCGTCCGGTCCGGTGGACGATCGCCACCCGGGCCACCGGCCACCGCGCGGCGATCGCATCCGCGATCCGCTCGAACTCCCGGCGCGCGAGCGCCTCGTATGCTTCGTAGGTCAGGTATTTGACCCGCCGCCCCCGGGCGTTGTCGCGGACGATCCCGAGGAAGAGCACGATCGCGCCGGCCCGTGGGTCCGCGGTTTCCCGGAGCAGGCGGTCGATCGAAATCGGCCGGTCGGTCAGCTCGAGGAGCGGTGCGCTCCCGCCGCTGACGGGAGGGATGAGCGCCACATGGTCGGACTCCCGGAACGGGCGGGGAACGCGCACGTACTCGTCGTTTATGGCATATCCCGAGGGCGCGGGCAGCGACGCGAGACCGGGATATCTCGCCACGAGCGCCGTCCAGAGTGCCTGTCCGCCCGCGCCTTCCTCGAGCGTGACATCCACGACAGGGCTCCCGACTGCTTCTCGGTACGAGGCGAACAGGCGGACCGTCACTTTCACGCGTCGATTGTATCACATGTGCAAAAAGAGACAGTAGAAGTCGGGGCAACAAGGGTAAACTCAGTGGTAGCAACGTGGTCCGGCCGTGGAACTCCCGGCGGCCCACAACCGTTTCTCACGGAAAAAGATCGCCCCCCCTGCCACGGATGGGCACGGGGTGCGTGAGGGAGAGGGCGATGACGATGAAACTTTACAGGGTTGCGGCACTGGCGATGGCGGCGGTGTTTGCCGTCGCGGTCTCAATGCCGGTGGTGGGTCCTCTGCCGGCGGCCCAGGCGCAGTTCAACGTCAGCGAGCAGCAAGAGATCCAGATCGGTCATGAGGTGGAGGCCCAGCTGGCGCAAAAGCCGGGGTTCGTGAACGACCCGGCGGCGACGCAATACGTGACCGGCATCGCCCTGCGGATGGCGAAAGTGTCGGAGCGGCCCAACCTGCCCTGGACGTATCACATCCTCAACGACAGTGGCGTCAACGCGATCGCGGCCCCCGGCGGGTTCATCTTCGTGACGGAGGGCATGCTGAAGTTCGTTCAGAACGCCAACGAGCTCGGATTTGTCCTCGCCCACGAGACGACGCACGTGGCGCACCGCCACGCGGTCGACCTGGCTCAGAAGGACATGCAGCTGCAGTTCGGCGCGGCGATCTTGACCCAGGTCCTGTTCGGAGGCAGCATGGCTGCCGGCTTCGCGGCGCAGATCGCGCGATCGCTCATCGATGCCAAGTACTCGCGCTCCGCGGAGGCCGAGGCGGATCACTACGGCGTCATCTACGAACAGAAGGCCGGAATGGATCCGACGGCCGCGCTCACGTTCATGGAGCGCCTGGCCACGCTGGACAAACAGGGCTCTGCTTTCACGCATGCGTTCGAGGATCACCCGGACACGGCGGCCCGGGTCGTGGCGATCCGCACCGAGCTGCGGCAGATGGGGTACCAGGTCGCCGGCCCGGTTACGGCGACACCGACACCGCCACCCGCGGCCCCCCGGCCGGCGGCCATGCCGGCGGGCGTGCCAACACGACCCCAGTCCCAGTCGGGGGCTCCGGGCAACGACCCTTGGAACAGGTGACGCTCGGGACTCGCCGAATCCATGAGGGGTGAATCTTACCCGGATCGCTGATCCCTACGCGGTCCCCGGACGGTACGCCAAAGCGCAGCTCCACTGTCACACGACCCGGTCCGACGGTCGCCTTACCCCGCGCGCCCTGCTCGAACGGTATCGGGCCGCGGGGTATTCGTTTGTCGTATTCACGGATCACAACCGTGTGACCGTATGCGACGACCTCAACGACGCCGCATTTCTGGCGCTCCCAGGCGTTGAAACGACGGTCCCCCGGCCGTTCCGGCCGCTCGGCCCGCACATGGGCCGGCTTGGCGCGCCCGGGGCGCTGGGCGCGCGCAGCGCCCAGGCGTGCATCGATGCGACGGCGGCGGCCGGCGGGGTCGTCTCCCTCCACCACCCTTCGTGGACCGGCAACCTCTGGACCGGCGGCTGGTCCCTCACGGAGATGCTCCGGCTGCGGGGGTACCACCTGATCGAGGTCAGCAATCATCACAGCCGGACAGAAGAAGACCTCCGCCGCTGGACCACGGTGCTCCGTGCCCGCGGGGCGGCGGCCCCGGTCGGGGCGGCCGCCGCGGATGACCTCCATCGAGATGGCGACCTGGACAGCGGGTGGGTCATGGTCAAGGTCGCGGCCGTGGAGCCGGCGACGTTCCTGTCGGCGCTCCGGAGCCTGGCCTTCTACGCGTCGACCGGCCCGCAGGCGGAGTTCGGGGTGCGAGACGGGACCATCGCGTGCGCGACGGACGCCCCCGAGATCAGGTTCATTGATGCGCAGGACGCGGTCCGGTACGCAGCCAAGGGACCCGAGGTCTCCTACGCGCCGCAGGGAGACGAGGGGTTCGTCCGGGTCGAGTGCGCCGGCCGATTGGGGCGGAGGGCGTGGTCGCAGGCGTTTTGGATTACCAGGACCGCCTAGCTGCGGCCTAGCTGCGGCGGCGCCGGCGCGCCGGATGAGCTTGTCGCCGGCGTACCGCGCTCGACCGCCGGGGCGCGGCCGGCGCCGGTGCCCGTGAGCCCGGCGCGAGCGCCTCGGCCAGGTAGCCCGTGAGCATGTGGCTGATCGCGAGGTGCACGTCTTCCACCACCCGATAGTCGTCGCTCGGCACGACGACGGCAAGATCCGCCAGCCCGCGGACGCCTCCGCCCGGGTGACCGGTGAGAGCGATGACCGCCGCCCCCGCGCTCCGCGCCGCCCGGGCGGCGGCGACCACGTTCGGCGAGTTCCCGCTCACGGACAGCAGCACGATCGCATCGCCGCGCCGCGCGAGTGCTGTGACCTGCTCGGCAAACACGCCCTCGTATCCTTCGTCGTTGGCCCACGCCGTCAGCACCGGAGACGGGTCGGCGAGCGAGAGGGCGCGGACGCGGAGCGCCTCCACGCGGGGCGGCCTGCCGAACGTCGACTTGCCGAAATCGAGGGCCATGTGCGACGCGGTCGCCGCGCTGCCGCCGTTGCCCGCGGTGAAGATCAGTCCCCCGGCGGCGGCGACGTCGCGCAGGCGTTCGGCGATCGCGTTGACCCGGGCCGTGTCGACGGCGCCGAGGCACGCGCGCAGCCGGGCCAGGTGCGCGTCGATCGCCGCCCGCGCGCCCGCCGCGTGACTCGTCGACTTACTCTGCGACCTATTCTTCGACATAGATGATCCGGCTGCCGTAGGGCTCGAAGCGAAACGGCACCGGCCGCAGCTCCGGCAGGCGCTCGACAATCGCCGCGTGGTCTCCCGGCGGGGCGAAGAGGAGCAAGAACCCGCCGCCGCCGGCGCCGAGGACCTTCCCGCCGATCGCCCCGGCGGCGCGCGCGCGGGCGTACCAGGCGTCGATCTCCGGGGTGCTGACCCCCGACGCGAGGCGCCGTTTGATCGCCCACCCGGCGTCCAGGATCTCCCCCACCTCGGTCAGCCGCCGGTCGAGGAGCGCCGCCCGCAGGTCCAAGGCGAGATTGCGCAGGCGCACGGCGTCGTCCAGCGGTCCGGCTCCGCGCTCGAGGTTGCGCTGCTGCTCGGCGAGGATCGCGCCGGCGTTCCGGGTGAGGCCGGTGTAGAGGAGCAGCAGGTGCGCCTGGAGCGCCGCCCGGAACTCGGCGCCGGACACGAGGGGTTCCACCGACACGTCGTCTTCGTCAAACTGGATAAACTGGAAGCCGCCGTACGCGGCGACGTACTGATCCTGCCTGCCGATCGGACGGCGCAGCCGGTCGAGCTCGATCTGACAGGCCTCCTCCGCGAGGCGTTTCGCGCCGACGTACCGGCCGGCGAAGGCGTGGAGGGCATGGAGCAGGCCGACCGTGTAGGCGCTGCTGGATCCGAGGCCGGTTCCCTCCGATGGAATGTCCGAGATCGACGTGATCTCGATCCCGCCCGTAATCCCGGTGAGCCGGAGCGCCTCGCGGATCAGCTCGTGCCGGAGGTCCTCGACCCGGTCCACCATCTCGGTGATCGAGTAGCTCGCGCGGATCTTCGAGTCGAACTTCTTGTTGACCGTGAGATAGATATACTTGTCGATGGCGGTGGACACGACCGCGCCGGCCTCGTGGCGGGAGAACGCGGGAAAGTCCGATCCGCCGCCGGCGAAGCTGATGCGCAAAGGCGTGCGCGTGATAATCACGCCCGGAGACATTCGGGCCGGGCCATGGAACTCCTCGCGGCGGACGGTGACGACGCTCTCGAATTGTGGCATGATGAAGCCACATGACCGCCGCTTCTTCGCCCTCCGCTGCCTTGGTTTCCGCCGGCCCCGCGACCGCTCGTGACGAGTCGGGGCCGCGCGGTGAGTTGGTGCTGGTGTCGAACGGCCCGGGGGAGGTGTCAAACTGGGCCGTGCCGATGGCCCACGCCGCGGTGGACTGGGCGGCGCGCCGCGGCGTCCCGCTCACGCTCTCGTTGGTCCTGCCGCCGTGCCAGTTTGCGAGCGGCCAGGAGATCGCGTTTGCCGAGCGGCAGGGCGTGTTCGCCCGTATCCTCGGCCCCCGCGCCTGCCTGGCGCTCGTCAGCGGCCTCCGGCGATTTCCGGCGCGCGGCCCGGGCTCCGTGCTCCACCTGGGCGGCGACTTCTGGTACTCGACCACGCTCGGCCGCCGCCTTGGCTTTCCCGCGTTCGCGTATGCGGAGACCCCGCTCGTGCGCAAGCGGGCGCACCGCTTCGAGCGCGTGTTTGTGCCGTCACAGGCGCTCGCGGATCGGCTCGCCGCGGGCGGGGTGGCCTCCGGGCGGCTCGCCGTCGTCGGCGATCTTCGCGTGGACCACCTCTCCGCGTTTCGCCCGCTCGCCGATACCCGGCACCCGGGCGCGCGCGTGGCGCTCCTGCCCGGGAGCCGCCGGTGGATCGTGAACGGATTCCTGCCGTTCCTGCTTCACACGGCCGCGGGGATCCGGTCCAGGCGCCCGGATGTCGCGTTCTCGCTGATCGTGTCGCCGTTTCTGCCCCGTGATGCGCTCACGGGTATCGTGGAGGCGCACCGGGCTCAGCTCCGAGACCTCGACGTCCAAGTCGTGCAGGACGACCGGCTCGCCGCCCTGGCGCAGAGCGATCTCGCGATCACGCTGCCCGGCACGAATACCGTCGAGTTGGCAATCCTGGGGGTGCCGATGCTGGTCGTCCTCCCGCTCGACCAGCCGGGGCGCATCCGGACCGAAGGCATGAGTGAGTGGCTCAGCCGGATCCCCGGGTTCGGCGCGGCGATCAAGGGCGCGATGGCCTGGCGGTTTCGACGCCGCCCCGGGCTGCTCGCGTGGCCGAACCGCGAAGCCGGCCGGCCGATTGTCCCCGAGCTCGTCGGGCACATCACACCGGAGGACGCCGCGCGCCGCGCGCTCGAGCTCCTCGAGGACCGGCCTGCCCTCGAGCGGACGGCGCGCGAGCTTCGGGGACTCTACACGACGCCGGCCGGTGTGGCCCAGCGCATGCTCGACGCGATGGCTCCGCACTTCGAGACGGCGCCGGGACGCCTCCGCGTGACGCCGTCGTTTGGGCCGCCGGCGGGCCGGTGAAGCGCCTTCTCGTTGTCAGCAACGGTTACGGGGAAGACCTGGAAGTGGCTCAGGTCATCCGGGCGTTGCCGTCCGCCGCGGTCGCGGTGTCGGCGTACCCGCTTGTCGGACTCGGCCGCGCGTATCCTCCTACGGTCCCCTTGCTCGATCCGCGTCGAGAATTTCCGAGCGGCGGGTTCGGGATGCGCGCGGGCTGGGCTGCCCTTGGGGCGGACATCCGAAGCGGCTGGCTTCGGTTCTGGGCGGCGCAGCGACGCACCCTGCGGGCTCAGCGCGGGCAGGTGGATCTGGTCGTGGCCGCGGGCGATGTGTACTGCCTGATGATGGCCGCCCGGGCCGGAGCGCCCACCGTGTATGTCGCCCTCCCCAAATCCGAGTACATCGGCCCGCACTCGCCGGTCGAGATGTGGATGATCCGGCGCACAGCCTCCCAGGTGTTCACCCGGGACGAGGTGACGGCCGCCGCGCTCAGGCGGCGCGGGATTCCGGCGCAGTACGTCGGCTTTACGCTCATGGACACCCTCGCCCCGTCCGGGGAGACGTTTGCGATTCCCGCGGAGTGTCAGGTCCTGACCCTCCTGCCGGGAAGCAAGCCCGCGGCCTTTCAGAATCTTCTGCTCCTGCTCCGGGCCGCCTCGGCCGCCGCCGGCGGGCTGGCCTCCGTCGCCGTCCTCGTCGCGTGGACGCCGGGTCTGTCCCGGGACCGGCTGCGTGAGACGGTCGAGGCGGGAGGCGGCCGATGGCTCGATGCGAACCGGTTCCAGTTCGGGGGGATCGAGGCCACGGTCACGACTGATCACTTCGCCGACGCGCTCGTGCGCGCGACGGTCGTCCTCGGAATGGCCGGCGCCGCGCACGAGCAGGCCGCCGGTCTCGGGAAGCCCGTGGTCGCGTTTCCGGGGACGGGGCCGCAGTTTACCGCCCGCTTCCTCGTTGAGCAGCAGCGCCTCTTGGGAGACGCGCTGGCCGTGGCGGCCGGACCGGACGAAGCGGGCGAGGCGGCGGCTGTCCTGCTCGCGGATCCCGCCGAGCGGAACCGCCGCGGCGAGGCAGGCCGGGAGCGGCAGGGGGGGCCCGGGGGCGCCGCCGCGATCGCCCGGTATCTGCTCGAGAGGCTGAGCGGGTAGGTGCCCGCCCCCACGCCGGATCTCCCTCCGGCCCGCCAGCGGCTGTGGATTGCGATTGTGCTGCTCGGCGCCGTCTTGCTGACATTCTACCGTCTCGGCGCCGGCGCGCTGTGGGATCAAGACGAGACGAAGTACGCGCAGGTCGCCCGGGAGATCCTGGAGACCGGCGATCCGGTCACCCTCCACGTTAACGGCCAGCCGTGGTACGTCCACCCGCCCTTGTACATGTGGCTCGTCGCGGCCACCGGGCGCGTCGCGGGGTTTACCGAGTTCACGGTGCGGGTCTGGTCGGCGGCCTTCAGCGTCCTCGCCGTGTATGCGACGATCCTGCTCGGCCGCCTCTGGTTCGGGGCGCGGACGGGGGTTCTGGCGGGCGCGGTCCTCGCGGTAACGCTGCATTTCCTGGTGCAATCACGGCTCGCGGTGTTCGACACGGTGCTGCTGGCGTGGATGCTGCTCGCCGTCTACGCCTTCGCGACCGCGTACCGGGGGCGGCGGGCCGGCTACCTCTGGTTCTTCCTGTGTGCCGGCCTCGCCACGCTGACGAAGGGGCCGATCGGGCTGCTCCTGCCCGGCCTCGTCATCGCGGCGTTCGTGACTGCGCGCGGCGCATGGGGGCGGTGGCGGGAAGTGCCGTGGGCGGCCGGCCTCGCGCTCTACGCCGCGGTGGGGCTCTCCTGGTACGCGGCCGAAGCGTGGCTCCATGGGCGGGCGTTCGTCGCCACCGTGCTTGGGTACTACGGCGTCGGGCGGTTCTTCGGAGTGGTGGAGAATCAGGCCGGCCCCTGGTACTACTACGCACCCGTCCTGTTCGCGGGCGCGTTTCCGTGGACTGCGTTCTGGCCGACGGCCGCGGTACACCATCTCCGCCGGGTCCGCGAGGCCGATGGCAGCCTCTTCGTGCTCCTGTGGTGCGCGATCACCGTCGTCTTTTACTCGATCGCGGGGACCAAGCTGCCGAACTACGTGCTCCCGATCTATCCGCTCGCCGCGATCGGCGTCGCGGCGCTGTGGGACACGGCCATCCGCGAGCCCGGCATGGGACCGGGGGGCGCGGCGGGACGCGGGGTCGCCTTATCGGCCGGGCTCCTCGGGGTGTTCCTTGCTGCGCTCTACGTGGGTATCGGCGGCTACCTCGGGGGTCTGTACCCCGAACAGTTCCACGCGTTCGGGCGGCTGCTGCTGGTGCCGGCCGCGGCGCTCGCGGCCGGCGTGGGGCTGGTGATCACACTCGCCGTCTCGGGCCGGAGGCTCGCCGCGTTTACCGTGCTGTGTATGGCGATGGCCGTGACCTGGATCGGCATCCTCTCCTGGGTCGTTCCGGCTGTGGAAGCGCAGAAGCCGATGAAGCCGCTCGCGGTCGCGATCCGCGGCGCGCTCGGGCCCGGGGACCGCATCGTCGGCTACCGGCTGAGCATCTACTCCTCGCTGATCTTCTACACCGACCACCCGGTCGAGTGGGTGGAGACCCCCGAGGTCCTGCGCCGGGCGGTGTGCGCGTCAGGGCGAGTGTTCCTCGTGATCACGCGGCCCGACGCGGGGGTGGTCCGCGGCTCCTTGCCCGGCGGCCTTGTGCCGCTCGCCGGCCGGGGAGGGACTGAAGTCCTGGTCAAGCCCGCGTCTCTTCGGTGCGGGCCTTAACGACCATGGCACGCGTCCTCAGCCCCCCGAACACGCCTTCATAGAATGCTTCCTGTAACAGATTCTTGTAGCACTCGTTGAGGACGAGCAGCCGGTTCCGGGCTTCGGCCCGCGGCACGAGCCAGTGGAGCAGCGGCATCACGAGCGGCGAGCGGTACACCAGCCATTTGAACGGGAGCATCCACGGGAGGATCTCAAGGAAGAGGCCGAGCTCGAACGACCGGCCGTGCTTGTTCCAGATGTACACGGCGCCCACGCCGGCCTCGCGCATCTTCTGCCGGACCCCCTCGAGCGTCTCCACGTGATAGTGATAGCCAACCGCCCCCGGCTCAAACTTGGTGACCATGCCTCGGGCGCGCATCCGGAGAGCCACGTCGAGGTCCTCCCATCCGTACTGGACGAACCCTTCGTCGAACCCGCCGAGGTCCTCGAGGTCCGCGCGCAGCATCGAAAAGTTGCGGGCGATGACATGGTAGGGTGAGAGGTCGTGCCGCCGCCGGACCGTAAGGTCGGGGCTCACTTCCTTGACCTTCATGAACGGGGTCACGAGCGACTCGGGATGGATCCGCGTCGCGCCCTGCACCGCGATGCCCCGGGTGCCCGCGCCATAGTAGGCGTGGTGTGCCGCCAGCAGGGTGGGGGCGGCCCAGAAATCCGAGTCCGTGAACAGCACGATCCGCCCCCGCGCTGCCCGTGTCCCGAGGTTCCGCGCAGCCGCCTGGGCGCAATGCCGCTGCCTGACGTACCGGACCGGCGCCCGCCCCTGCATCGTCGCCACCGTCTCCGGGGCCCCGTTGGTGGAGCCGTCGTCCGCGATGATGATCTCGTACTGGTCCGCCGGGAACTCCTGAGCGAACAGCCCCTCGATCGTCCCGCGGAGACCGTAGAGATCCGGGTTGTACGCGGAGATGACGACGCTAATCTCCACGGGCGCTGCCTTTGCCTGCTCCCAGTTCGGTGTTGGGCGGTACCGTGGCCCGCACGGCGGCCGGAGAACGCCGCAAGGCTGCGAAGACCCCCGCGTAGTAGGCTTCCCAGCCGAGTTCGGTGTAGCACTCGTTGGCGACGAGCAGCCACCCCCGCGCCTCGGCCCGGGGAAGCAGCCATCGGAAGAGCGGCATCGCGAGCGGGGTCCGAAACACCAGCCATTTCAGCGGCAGCATCACCGGCAGAATTTCCAAGAAGAGGCCGAGCCGGGCCGGGTGGCCGTGCTTCCGCCAGAAGTACACGGCCCCTTCCCCCGCCTGGCGCAGCTTGCGCTGCAGCCCCTCGAGGGTCTCCACGTGGTGATGGTGGGCCAGCGCGCCGGGCTCATAGACGAACCGCACGCCCTGGGCCTGGAGGCGCAGCGCCAGCTCGATATCCTCCCAGCCGTATCCCGTGAATCCCTCGTCGAATCCCCCCGCGGCCTGGAACTCGTCGCGGAGCATCGAGAAGTTGCGCGTGATGATGTGCACCGGGTCCAGGTTGTGGCGCGGCCGGATGGTGAGGTCGGGGGTGATGTCTTTGGCCTTCATGAACGGGGTCACCCGGGCCTCGGGATGCGTCAGGCTGCGGCCCTGCACCCCGAGCTGCCTGGCGTGCGGGAGGTAGTGCGCGTGGTGGGCGGTCAGCAGGCCGGGCGCCGCCCAGATGTCCGAGTCGATAAACAACAAGATGCGCCCGGACGCGGTGCGCGCGCCCAGGTTGCGCGCCGCCGACCTGCCGGCGTTCGCCTGCGCGACATAACGCACGGCGACCGGCGCGCGCACGCCCCGGATCATCTCGGCCGTACCGTCCGTCGAGCCGTCGTCGGCGATTACGATCTCATACGCGTCGGGCGGAAACTCCTGGACCAGGACCGCGTCGATCGTCTTCCGGAGGACGTCGCGGTTGTTATAGGTCGGAATGACGACGCTGATCTCCATGCGCCCTCCGAAGCGCCGCCTCTTCCACCAGGCGGGCCAGATACCGCCCGTTGAGCACGCCCGCGAGGAGCAGGCGGCCCAACCCGGGAAGGCCCGACCGCCGGGCCCGCGCCACCCAGGCCTCGACGTTGCCGCTGTGAATCAGGCCGAACAGGCGCTGGACTACGTTCAAGCCGCGGTGAAACAGCGTGAGCTGCAGCGCCAGCCGGGTCTCGAGCGTTGGGTACTTCTCGTAAAACAAGAGCGCGGTTCGGGCGCGTTCGTTCTCCTTGGCGAGCATTGCCGCCAGGCTGCCGGCGGAAACGTCCGGCTGATAGTGGTAGAGGATCGCCTCCCGAGAGAACACCCGCCTGAGGCCGAGCGCCCGCAGCCGGTTCCCCATGTCCAGGCCCTCCCAGCCGTACGGGGAGAGCCCCTCGTCGAACAGGCCGGCGCTGACCAGGTGGGCGCGCCGTACCGATCCGTTGTCCGTGTCGAAGTACGCGGTCGAGAGATCGAGGACGCTGCCGCGGACCTCGAACGGCCGGTCGAGGGAGCGGGTGAGCACCACCGGCCCACGGCACACGATTTTCGGCCCGGCGCGGTGGTGCGCGGCGAGGTGGGTCGCGAGAAACGCCGGGGACGCGAGCGAGTCGCTGTCGACGAACGCGATGATCTCGCCCCGCGCCTCGCGGATCGCCAGGTTGCGCGCGGCGGAGATCCCGACGCGGCCCGCCATGACGAACGGGCGGAGTGCGTACGGCCCCGCGCGGCGCGCGTCCTCGATCACCGTGGGGGTGCCGTCCGTCGAGGCGTCGTCGACGACGATCACCTCGTACCGCGACGGGTCGAGAGTCTGGTCGGCGAGGCACGCGAGGCAGCGGGCCAGGACCTGGGCCCGATTCCGGGTGGGGGTGATGACGCTGAGCTCGATCGTCACGGGGCGGGCGCCGGGGAAGCGGCCCGGCCGGTCTCCTCGATCAACTGGCCCCGCACCAAGCGGCTGTAGACTCCGTCGCCCGCGGCGAGCTCGTCGTGGCGTCCGGCCTCGACGATCCGCCCGTCGAGCATGACGACGATTCGGTGGGCGCTGCGGACGGTCGAGAGGCGGTGGGCGACGATGAAGGTCGTCCGCCCCTCGGTGAGGCGGGCCATCGCATCCTGGATCGCCTCCTCCGACTCGCTGTCGAGGGCGGAGGTGGCCTCATCTAAGATGTAGATCGCCGGGTCGTTGAGCACGGCGCGCGCGAGCGCGAGACGCTGCCGCTGGCCGCCGGACAGCTGCATCCCGCCTTCCCCGAGCACGGTCTCGTAGCCTCCGGGAAGCGCGGCGATGAACGTGTGGGCGCCGGCGACCCGCGCCGCCGCCTCGATCTCGTGACGGGACGCCTCGGGCCGGCCGTAGGCGATGTTGTCGGCCACGGTCCCGGCGAACAGGATCGTCTCCTGGGGGACCAGGCCGATCTGCCGGCGCAGGGAGGCGATTGTGACACGGCGCAGGTCGTGGCCGTCGATCTCGGCGCTTCCGGCTGTGGGGTCGTAAAAGCGGGGGATCAGATTTACCAGGCTGCTCTTCCCCGCCCCGCTCGGTCCGACGATCGCGATGTGCTCGCCCGGACTGACCTCCAGGTCGATCTCACGCAGGGCCCACCGGCCGGGCTCGTACGCGAGCGAGACGCCGCGGAACCGGACGCGCCCCCTGAGCGTCGGGAGCGCCGCGGCGTCGGGCGCTTCGACGACCGTCTCGGGTACGTCCAAGAGTTCGTTGACGCGGATCAGGCCGGCCATCGCCTGGCGCGCCTCCGCGTACAGGCGGGTGATCCCCATCGCGGGGTCCATGGCCAGCGCGAGGTACCCCAGGAACGCCAGGAGCGAGCCGGGTGTCATCTGATGGCGCGCAACGTACTGGGCGCCCGCCCAGAGCACGAAGACCAGCGCGAGCGCCGTCAGGAGGCTCACGAGCGAGACCTCAAAGGCGATGAGCCGCCGGATCCGGAAGTTGGCCTCGAACGTCCGCTCGTTCTCCCGGCCGAACCGCTGCTCTTCCCGCGGCTCCTGGACGAACGCGCGAATGATCCGGGCGCCGACGATCGACTCCTTGATGAGGCTCGTGAGCGAGGCGACCTGCTGCTGGGCGTGAGTCGACACGCGCTGCACCTCGCGTCCGAAGGCGCGCGCGGCGATGAAGAACAGGGGGAGCGTGATGAACGTCAGCAGCGCGAGACGCCAGTTGATCAAGAAGACCATGATGATGATCCCGACGAGGGTCAGCGCCGTCGTGATCAGATCGACGATGCCGTTGAGCAGGCGGGCCTCGACGAGCTGGGTGTCCTGAATCGTGCGGGAGATCACTTCGCCGCTGTGCCACCGGAGGAAGCGGTCGAGCGACCACCGCTGGACGTGGCGGAAGATCTGGCGGCGAAGATCGGCGACGAGGCGGTGGCCGACGAACGCCAGTAGGGACAGCTGAATGTACAGGCAGACGCTGCGAAACACGTAGATGATGAGCACGACCACCGCGCTGTGGTTCAGGACGGCCAGGCTGCCGGTCTTGATGACCAGGTCGGCCTGCTCGCCGAGGTATCGCGGCACGTACAGCCAGGCGACCGCCACCAGCACGGCGGCGCCGACCCCGCCCCCCAACTGCAGCGTGTACGGCCGGAGGAATGAGACGAGCCGCCGCAGTTCGACCATATGGCCATTATACAATCCGCCGGGAGGGGGAGATAGGGTCGGCACCAAACTCTCTGGTGTGCAGCCACCATCGGAGATTTTCCGCGAGTACGATATCCGCGGCGTCGTGGGACGGGACCTCGACGCCGAGGCGGCGGGGCTGATCGCGCGCGCGTTTGGGACCTACCTCGGGCGGGCGGGCGCCCGGCGGGCCGCGATCGGGCACGACAATCGGGCCAGCTCCAGCGAGCTGTACGCCGCCGCGATCCAAGGCCTGGCGGAGACCGGGTGTGACGTCTTCAGCATCGGTCTCGCCCTGACACCGATGCTGTACTTTGCCCTCCACCACCTTGAGGTGGACGGCGGCATGATGGTGACCGCAAGCCACAACCCCCCGGAGTTCAACGGGTTCAAGCTCTGTCACGGCCCGGGCACGCTCTACGGCGCGCAGATCCGGGAGGTGGGAGATATTACCGCCTCCGGCCGGTTCAGCGCGGGCCGCGGCGCGGTCGAGGGGCGGGAGGTGCTCCCGGCGTATGCGGCGATGCTCGCAGACAAGATCCGGCTCGGCCAGCGCCGCCTGCGTGTCGCGCTGGACTGCGGCAACGGCACGGCCGGCGCGTTCGCCCCGGACATTCTCCGGGCGTGGGGCTGCGAGGTGCTGCCGCTGTACTGCGACCTCGATCCGACGTTCCCCCATCATCACCCGGATCCGGTGGACGCGCACAACCTGACCGACTTGATCCGGCTCGTGCGGGAGGCGCACGCGGACCTCGGCATCGGGCTGGACGGCGACGGCGACCGGATCGGCGTCGTCGACGACCGGGGGGAGATCCTGTGGGGGGATCTGCTGATGGCCCTGTACTGGCGTGAGGTGCTGGCGGCCCACCCGGGCGCCGTGGCTCTCGTCGAAGTCAAGTGTTCTCACGCGCTGATCGATGAGATCCGGCGGCTCGGCGGGCATCCCGAGTTCACGCGGACCGGGCACTCGCTGATCAAGGCGCGCATGCGGGAGATCGGCGCGGTCTTTGCGGGGGAGATGTCAGGGCATATGTTCTTCGCCGACGAGTACTATGGGTACGACGATGCGGTCTACGCGGCGGGCCGGCTGCTGCGGCTCCTGTCACGCACGGACCGCCCCCTGTCCCAATTGGCCGGGGAGATTCCCCGCTACCACGCGACGCCGGAGATCCGCGTGGCGTGCCCGGACGACAAGAAGTTCGCCGTTGTCTCATCGCTGGTGCAGGCGTTCCGGGCACGGTACCCGGTGATCGACGTCGACGGCGCCCGGGTCGTGTTCCCCGACGGGTGGGCGCTCGTTCGTGCGAGCAACACCCAGCCCGTGCTGGTCGTCCGCGCCGAGGGCACGACTCCCGCGGCCCTCGCGCGCGCACAGGCGGTGATGGACGAGGCCCTTCGCCGGCATCCGGAGGTCGGCCCGCTCCATTGGTAGCCGCAGGATCATAGGGAGGTTTGTGCCGCAATGCGGAGGGGATCGGTGCGTAGGATGAAACGTGGGCACGTGCGCGCGCTGCGCCGGCGTGCGCTTGCACTGGGCGTGGTAGCGGTGCTTGTCTGGGGGCCCGCAATCCCCGCGCTCGCGGCGCCCGCCGCGCCCCCCGCGCAGGAAGGTCCGGTCACCCTCACGGCCGACCACATCGAGTACAACACGCAGACGGGTGATGTGGCCGCCGAGGGCCACATCCGGGCGACCCGCGGTGACACGGTCATCACCGGCGATCACCTCCAGGGCAATCTCCGGGTCGGCGAGGTTGCGGTCAGCGGAAACGTGACCCTGATCGAGGGGCGGCGAAGCGCGACGGGGACGTTCGTCCGGTACAATTACCGGACGCGGGTCGGCCGGATGGATCAGGGGGTCACCCAGTACGGTCCCTGGAACATCAAGGCCCAGGAGTTCGACACCACCGTGGGGCAGAGCACCGTTTCTAACGGCGCGATCACGCCCTGCGACCCCCGGCATCCTTTGTTCCTCGTGACCGCCCGCCAGGTCGTCATCGTCCCCGACGACTACCTGATCGCCTACGACGCCTCCCTCTTCGTGTACGGCGTGCGCGTGATCACGCTCCCCCGGTACACCGTGTCCCTCAAGCCGGGCGGGGGGAAGAGCGGGCCGAGCCTCGGGTACGACAAGCTCAACGGCGCCTGGATCGAGTACACGCAGGTCGAACCGATGGGGAGTTTCTGGAACCAGCTGCGCGTGCGGTTCGGTACGCTCGCCGGATGGTCGGGAGAGGACATTTTAAGCATGCACGTCGCGGATCACACGCTCGACCTGGCCCTCGGACGAACGCAGACCTTTGACCAGACCGGCAACCTGTTTAGTTTCGATCGCGAGCAGGCGGAGATCGTGTATGACGGCCACCGGATCCCCGGGATCCCGATGACCTACGTCTTGGAGGGACGCGTCGGCAACTATTACGAGAGCCAGTCGGGCATCCGGACGACGCGGGCGGAGGCCGTGCTGAACCTGACCTCCGACACCATGCCGCTGATGCCCCGAACGACCTGGGCGTACAGCGCGACGGCCCGGTACGATGCGTACGGCAGCGGGCAGGGCCGCAGCGTCCTTGGCGGATCGGCGGCCGCCACCTACGATCTGCGGGGCGGCAGCTCTCTCACGATGACCTACAACTTTGCCTCTGTGACGGGCACGAGCCCGTTTGCGTTCGATGGCGTCGGGTCCGACAGCGCCGTCGGCCTCAGCTACACCTTCGGAGGCGGGGGCCTCCTTCAATTTGGCTCGGTGTACCTCACCTACGATTTCATCACGCTTCAGACGTCGGTCGGGAGCGCCGTGTCGCTGGTCCTCAGTCCCTCGATTCAGTTCAGCGTCTCCGGCTCGTACAATACGACGCTGCGGCAGTGGAACGAGATCGACTACTCGGTGAACGTCCGGTGTGATTGTCTCGCCCTTGGGGTCCTGTACCAGACGTTCCCGCAGAACCAGGCGCAGAACACGTTCTACATCACGCTCGGGATCACCACGCTGCCGGAAACGTTCAACACCTTCAAGTTTTAGCCGGCGGGCAGGGGTTTCCGGGGCGCGCCGAGAACCAACAGGTGATATGCGCCGTGTCGCGGCCCTCCTCCTGATCCTGCTGGCGAGCCTGTCCGCTGCGCCGTTTCCCGCGCGCGCGGATCTGCCGCTGGCGTCGACAGACGTCCTGCGTCCGATTTTCAGCCATCTGCTCGGCGATCCGCCGTCGTTCCACATGGAGGTCGTCCCCGACCTCTACGAGGGCGGATATGCGCGGATCAGCCTCTACGCCCGCAATGTGGACATCAAGGGCATGCGCATCGACGAGATCTGGATCCGGCTCGTCGGGGCGAGCTTCGATCCGGAGGCGCTCCGCCAGGGCGTCTTGAAGCCGTTGGAGATCCGAGACAGCGCGATCTATGGCAAACTCGACCTGGGGAGGGTGCAGGACTTCTTGAACCGCCAGGGCGCCGTTCAGAACGTCAACCTCAGCACCAACGGGGAATCCGTCGTCGGCACCGGGACGGTCGTGTACAACGGCATCCCCACCCACGTCCGGATGCAGGGCATCTTCCAGGTGTACGGGGAGCCGGAGGTGTTCTTCCACATCCAGGCACTGTTGGTGAACTCGCTGCCCATCCCGTACGTGCTCGTCGACCGTCTGGAGCGCCAGATGAACCCCATCGTGGACTTCCGGACCTGGCCGGTACAGTTCCGGATCCGCTCGTTCCGGCAGACCTCTGAGGGGTTCGCGCTGAGCAGCCAGCGCGACTTCTCTCAGCCCTGCAACATCTGCGGGGGACCTCAGCTCCAGCTGAAACCGTGACCACGACCACACATCCCCTCCGGGCGCGCCTGGCGCGCGGCCCGCTGCTGTGCGACGGCGCCATGGGCACCCTCCTGTACGCGCGGGGCGTACCATTCGACCACTGCTTCGACGCCCTCAACCTCACCGACCGCGAGCGGGTGCTCAACGTGCACCTCGACTACCTCCATGCCGGCGTCGAGATGATCGAAACGAACACCTTCGGCGCCAACCCGGTCAAGCTGGCCACCCACGGACTCGCCGACCGCGCCCGCGACATCAACTGGCAGGGCGCCAAGATCGCCAAGGAAGCGCGGGACATTTTCGGGCACGCGGTGTTCATCGCGGGCTCCGTCGGACCTCTCGGCAAGCCCGTTGCGCCGTTCGGACGCATCACGCCGGCGGACGCCCGGGCGGCGTTCCGCGTCCAGATCGACGCGCTCGTCGAGGGCGGGGTGGACATCCTGATTCTGGAGACGTACACGGACCTGGCGGAGCTCTTGGAAGCGGGCCGCGCGGCGCGGGAGGCCTGCGACCTCCCGGTGGTCGCCCAGATGAGCTTTACGGAGGACGGCCGGACGGGGTACGGGCACACGCCGGCCGAGGTCGTGGCCGCGCTCGAAGGCCTCGGCGTGGACGTGATCGGCGCCAATTGCAGCGTCGGCCCCGTGCCGATGCTGGAGGTCATCCAGCAGATGGCGGCGAGCGCGCGGACGCCGCTGTCGGCGCAGCCGAACGCCGGGTTCCCCACGCTGGTCGACGGGCGGTACGTCTACCTGTCCCCCCCCGAGCACATGGCGGCCTATGCCCGGAAGATGGTCGAGGCGGGCGCACTGATCGTCGGAGGCTGCTGCGGGACGACGCCCGATCACATCGCGGCGATCGGCCGCGCCATCGCCGACCTGCGCCCGGCCCCGGACCGGCCGGCGGCCCGCGCCACCGCCGGGCCGGCCCGCGAAGAGACCCCACCGGCGGTCGATCAGCCGAGCCAGCTGTCCCAGAAACTGCATCGGAAGTTCGTCATCAGTGTCGAAGTGGATCCGCCGAAAGGGCTCGACGCGACCAAGGACCTCGAAGGGGCCCGCCTGCTCAAAGACGCCGGCGCGGACGTCATCGATGTCGGGGATAGCCCGATCGGCCGGGTCCGGATGAGCGCGCTTGCGATGTGCTTCCTCATTCAGCAGCACGTGGGCATCGAGACGATCATCCATTTCACCACGCGCGACCGGAACCTCGTCGGTCTCCAGGCGGACCTGATCGGCGCCCACGCCATGGGCGTCCGCAACATCCTGGCGCTCACGGGGGAGCCGCCCCGCGGCGACTATCCGAACGTCACGGCCGTCTACGACGTGGACAGCGTCGGCCTGATGCGGATCGTCAAGCAATTTAACGCGGGCCTCGATCTCGCCGGGAAGTCCATCGGCCATCCCGCGCGCTTCCTGATCGGCGGCGCGCTCGACATGAGTCCCGGGACGCTGGACCGGGAACTGCCCAGACTGGAGCGCAAACTCGAGGCGGGCGTGGATTTCTTCATGACCCAGCCGATCTACGAGCCCGAGGTCCTCGACGTCTTCGAACGCCGGGTGGGCAAACTCCCCGTGCCGGTGCTGCTCGGCATTCTCCCGCTGCAGAGCGCCCGCCATGCCGAGTTTCTCCACAACGAGGTGCCCGGGATCTCGATTCCCCAGTGGGTGCGGGACCGAATGCAGGCCGCGGGGAACGCCGGGCGAGACGAAGGGCTCCGGCTTGCCCGCGAACTGCTGCTGGCCCTCCTCGACCGGATCGAGGGCGCCTACTTCATGCCGTCGTTCGGCCGGTACGAGGTCGTCGCGGCCCTGGTGCGCGAGGTGCGCGCGCGGATCGGGATGGGAGCCGGCAGGGCCCGCGCGTGACGCGTAACAGCCCCGTCGCCTACGTCCGGTGGGCGGCGATCGCGACGGTGCTTTTCTATACCGCGGGGTACGCCACGATCGGCTTCGGCCTGCTGTTCTTCGGTGCGGTGTGGAGCCTCCTTCGGTGGCGTACGTTTCCGTGGTACCCGACCCCGCTGGATGCGCCGCTTGCGGTGTTCGGGGCGGTGCTGCTGACCTCGGCGATCGCCTCCCCCTACCGGTCTGTCGCGCTCGGCGTCACGCCGATGCTTCTCGTGTCCGGGGCCGTCTACTTCGGATCGTTCGCCTGGCTCCTCCACCGAGATCCGGGGGCGCGGATGACGCTCCTCCGCGTCTGGGCGCTCGGCGCGCCGCTGGCCGCCCTTGTCGGCCTCGCATTTATGACCGATCATCGCGCGGGCATTCCGCGGGGGGTGGGACCCAACGGCCTCGGCACGACGCTGCTGCTTGGGAGCGTGCTCGCGCTGGGGCTGGGCCTGGCCGCCCGGGCGAGGGCCTGGGAACGGGGCGTGTGGCCCGTGTGCAGCCTCGTCGGGCTCGTGGGGCTGCTGGCCACGGGGTCGCGGGCGTCGCTCGTCGGGTGGCTCGTCGGCGCCGGATATCTGGGCTGGACCACGCTGCGCCCGTGGGCGCGGGTGGTGTTTGCGGTGCTGGTCGTCGGACTCGTCGGGCTGGGGATCGCCGCGGCCCTTGTCCCGGATGTCTCCGATGCGGTGGTGGCGCCCCTCCTGCTGAAGGCGGAGCAGGTGGCCCCCGACCTGACCTATCGGATCTTGAACACGCCGTATGACCTTGCGGGCAACCGGCTCAAGATCTGGAGCATCTCGCTCCGGATGCTGACGGCATCCCCGTGGCTCGGCACCGGGTTTGGGACGTTCGAGGCCGCATTCGCGCACTGGAAGACGCCGGAGATGAACCGGGAACCGTTTGCGTTTGATCTCGCGTTGAATCTGGCCGTCGAGACCGGCCTGCTCGGGCTCTACGCCGCGGCGTGGGTGGCCCAGGCCGGCGTGGCCGAATGGAGGCGGTGGGGACGCGGCCTGCCGGCGGGGGCGGACCCGTCCCGGCCGGCCGTGGCTGCGCTCTGGATCGGCCTCCTGGTCGATCAGCTCGCGGACAACACGCTGTTCTCGATCAGCACCAGCGCCGCCCTCTGGCTCCTGCTCGCGTTCCTGGTGGTGCCTGCGCCGCCCATGCGGCCGCTTGAGATTGCGTCACAGGGAGCGGGGGTGGTACCATGAGCCCGATGAAGCTGAGCGTCATCGGCACCGGCTATGTCGGATTGGTCACGGCCGCCTGCTTTGCCGACCTCGGCCACCACGTGGTCGGCATGGACCGGGACACCGAGCGCATTCGGATGCTCAAAAGCGGCGCGGTGCCGTTCTACGAGCCCGGCCTGGCGGAGTTGCTCCACCGGGTGCAGCAGGCCGGGCGCCTCGAGTTCACGACCGACATCGCCGACGCTGTCCGGGAATCCGACGTCATCTTCATCACCGTCGGCACGCCCGCCCGAGAGGGCGGCGACGCGGACATGAGCGCCGTGGTCTCCGTCGCCGAAGGGATTGCCGGCGCGCTCACGGACCATCGCCTGATCGTGGAAAAGAGCACGGTGCCGGTCCGCACGGGCGAGCGGATCCGCGACCAGATCCACCTGCTGACTCGAGGGGCGGTGCCGTTCGACGTCGCGTGCAATCCCGAGTTCTTGCGCGAAGGCTCCGCGATCCACGACTTCCTGCATCCCGACCGGATCGTCCTGGGCGTGACGAGCGAGCGCAGCGAGCGGCTCCTGCGCGAGCTGTACGCGCCGCTGGAGTGCCCGATCCTCGTGACCGACCTGACGACCGCGGAGCTGATCAAGCACGCGAGCAATGCGTTCCTCGCGATGAAAATCTCGTACATCAACGCGGTGGCCGCGATCTGCGAGCGGGTCGGCGCCGACATCCGGCAGGTCGCCGACGGCATGGGGTACGACCGCCGAATTGGGCGGGCGTTCCTCGACGCCGGGGTCGGGTACGGCGGCTCCTGCTTCCCCAAGGACGTCGCGGCGTTCATCCGGATCGCCCAGGAAGCGGGCTACAAGTTCCACCTCCTCGAGGAGGTCGCCCGGATCAACGAGGCGCAGCGTGAGGTCCTCGTGCGCCACCTCATCGACGCCCTCTGGGTGCTGGACAACCGGACGATCACCGTCCTCGGGCTCGCGTACAAGCCGAACACCGATGACGTTCGCGAGGCGCCCGCGATCCCGATCATCGAGCGCCTGTGCCGGGAGGGGGCGGTGGTCCGCGCGTACGATCCCGCGGCCGAGGCCAACGCCCGCCAACTCCTTCCCGGGATCACCTACTGCCCGGACCCCTACGAAGCGGCGCGGGGAAGCGACGCCGTGGTCCTGTTGACCGAGTGGGACGAGTTCCGATCGCTCGACCTCGTGCGCCTGCGCGAGATCATGCGCCGGCCGGTGCTGATCGACGGCCGCAACCTCCTGGATCCCCGGGCCGCGCGGGCGCTCGGATTCCACTACGCCGGGATCGGACGGTGAGGGTCGTCCTGACCGGCGGGGCCGGGTTCATCGGGTCCCACCTGTGCGAGCGGCTCCTGGCCGAGGGAGCCGAGGTCGTCTGCGTGGACAACCTCCTGACCGGGAACGCCGGCAACCTCGCCCATCTCACCGGCCCCCGGCTCGAGTTTCGCCGGCACGACATCACCACGCCGATCGAGGTGTCGGGCCCGGTCGACTACGTGCTCCACTTCGCCAGCGCCGCGAGCCCGGGCGATTACCTGACGCACCCGATCCAGACGCTCAAGGCGGGCGCCCTGGGCACCTGGGTCACCCTCGGGCTGGCGCGGGCGAAGGGCGCGCGGTTCTTGCTGGCATCCACGTCCGAGGTGTACGGCGATCCCCAGATCAGCCCGCAGCCCGAGGCGTACTGGGGGCACGTCAATCCCGTGGGCCCCCGAGGCTGCTACGACGAGGCGAAGCGGTTCGCCGAGGCCATGACGATGGCCTACCACCGCCACCACGGGGTCAACACCGGGATCGTGCGGATTTTCAACACGTACGGTCCGCGGATGCGGCCCGACGACGGCCGGGTCATCCCGACGTTCCTGCTGCAGGCGATCCGCGGAGAGCCGCTCACGGTCCACGGCACGGGGATGCAGACCCGCAGCTTCTGTTACATCGACGATCTGGTGGAAGGGCTCGTCCGGCTGCTGCGGTCGGACCTCCATGACCCCGTCAATCTGGGGAATCCCGAGGAAGTCCGTGTGCTCGAGCTGGCGCACCATGTGCTCGAGTTGACGCGGAGCCGGAGCCCCTTCGCGTACACACCGCTGCCCCAGGACGATCCCACGCGCCGCTGCCCTGATATCACCCGGGCGCGGACGCATCTGGGATGGGACCCTCGCGTGGCGCTCCGCGACGGACTTACCCGCACGCTCGACTGGCTTGCCGCTCGGGTGGGCGGAGGCCGCGCGTAAGATGTGCGGCATCTGCGGAATTTACCAGGAGCGCGCCGGAGATCCGGCGGTCTTCCGTGCCGGGGCCGCCCGGATGGCCACGTGCCTCGCCCATCGTGGCCCTGACGACGAAGGCGTATGGGCGGATCCCGGCGGCCGGATCGCTCTCGGCAACCGCCGCCTCGCGATCATCGACCTCTCCCCGGCCGGACACCAGCCGATGGCCGACCCCACAGGGGACGTCGTGCTGACCTATAACGGTGAGATCTATAACTTCCGGGACCTGCGCGCGGAGCTGGCCGCCGGCGGATATGCCTTCCGCGGCCACTCGGACACCGAGGTGATCCTGGCGCTCTACCTCCGCGACGGCGTGGAGGTGTGCCGGCGACTCCGAGGGATGTTTGCCCTGGCGATCTGGGACGCCCGGACGCAGCAGCTGGTCCTGGCCCGGGACCGCCTCGGCATCAAGCCTCTCTACTATGCGCATCGGGAAAGCCGGTGGGTCTTCGCCTCTGAGATCCGGGCGATCCGGGCGTCGGGCTTGCTGGACCTGCGGGTGGATCATGCCGCTCTGGCGGCGTTCCTCCGTCTTGGATCCGTTCCTGCGCCGATGACGGCGTTTGAGGGCGTCGAGGAGCTGCCGCCGGCGCACGTGCTGACCGTAACCGGTGGACGCGCGGCTCTGCACCGCTACTGGGACCTGCCCGCCCCCGGTGCGGGACCCGAAGAACCGGCCGCCGCGGCGCGCGAGATCCGCAACCGGTTCCGCGAGGCGGTCACCACGCATCTGGTCAGCGACGTCCCGCTCGGGGTCTTCCTCAGCGGTGGCGTGGACTCAGCGGCCATTGTGGCGATGATGCGCGAGGCCGGACACGACCGGATCCGGACGTTTTCCATCACGTTCCCCGAGCGGGAATTCGACGAGGGGGCGGACGCGGCACGGCTCGCCGCCCGGTACCAGACCGACCACACCGCCTCCGAGGTCCGCGGTGAGGATCTCGCGGCCGACCTGGACCGCATTATCGCCGCGATGGATCAACCGACCGTGGACGGTGTCAACACGTACTACGTCTCCCGCGTGACACGGCAGTCCGGCACGATCGTGGCCCTCTCGGGGCTCGGTGGCGACGAGCTGTTCTGCGGGTATCCCTCATTCCAGCTGGCGCCGCGCGTGCTCGCGTGGCAGCGGGCCGCCGGGCGGGTCGCGCTGGCCCGCCCCGTGCTGGCCGCGGCCCTGGCCGCGATCCCGTCCCCGCGATCCGCGAAACTCCGGGAAAGCCTCGGCGGGGCGCCCACGATCCAATCGGCCTACCTGGCCGTCCGAGGTCTGCTCAGTCACGACGAGGCCGTGGACCTGCTTGCTCCGGGGCCGCTTCTCGATGCTGCCCGCGACCTCGACGCCGCCGCGGCCCTCGGCGCACTCGCCCCCGAGATGCCCGCCGATCCGGTCGCGGCGACGGGCCTCCTCGAGCTCCGTGGCTACATGCACAACCAGCTCCTGCGGGACACGGACGTCATGAGTATGGCGCACAGCCTCGAGGTCCGGGTGCCCTTCCTGGACCACCCGCTGGTCGAGTTCGCGGTGGGGCTCTCGGGACGGTTCCGCGGGAACGGGCATCCTCCGAAGTGGCTCCTCCGGAAGGCGCTCGGGGATCTGGTGCCCCCGGAGACCGGCCGGACTAAGCGCGGGTTCACGTTCCCGCTGGGCCGGTGGCTTGGGGGGCCGCTCCGGCCCCGGGTCGAGGAGGCACTCCACGACGGCGCCGGGGTGTTCCGGCCGGAGGCGGCCGCGCGCCTCCTGGCCCAGGTGGATCGCGGCCGGGCCCACTGGTCACGTCTCTGGGCCCTCGTCGTGCTCGTGCTGTGGCTCCGGGCCGTCGCCGGGCGTGGATGAGGGTTCTGCTCCTCGCCACCAAGTACTATGGAGTCGGAGGCGCTGAAGCCTATACTCGGATGCTGGCCCGCGCCATGGGCGAGGACGGCGCGCGGGTAGACGTGCTCTCGCTGTTGGACGGCACCGTGGCGGACCGATCCTGTCCGGGCCGGTATCTCGGGCACCAGGGCACCCGCTCGAATCGGTGGACGCAGGCACGCTTTCTCGTCCAGGCCCTGCGGCACGCCCATGGACACGATCTCGTGATTTGCAGCCATGTCGCGGTGGCACCAGTCGGCCTGATGCTGTACCGGAGCTTTCGGATCCCGTACCTGGTGATCGGATACGGGATCGACGTATGGGGCGATCTGGGGCCGCGCCGGCGGATGGCGCTCCAGCGGGCGGCCCGTGTAATTGCAATAAGCCAGTTTACGGCGCGGATGGTAGCGACCGCCCAGGAGGTGGCACTCGACCGGATTTCCGTGATCCACCCCGCCGTCGATCCTGGCCTCCTCGCCCATGCCGCGGCCGGAGGGGAACCCGGCGTACCTCGGGGAACGGGCGAGCTCACGCTGTTGACCGTGGCGCGGCTGGCCGCGCAGGAACGGTACAAGGGTCTCGATGCGGTCGTTGCCGCGCTTCCCGCGGTCGCGCAGGCGGCCGGTCCGGTCCGCTACGTCATTGTCGGGGACGGCGACGACGCGTCGCGGCTGAGGGCGGCCGCCCATGGCCATGGCGTGACAGCGGCGGTCCGGCTCGTGGGCCCGGTTTCCGAGGCCGATCTGGCGGTTTGGTACCGCGCAGCCGATATCTTCGTGATGCCCTCGCTGTGCGAGCGGCGGCCGGACGGATGGGCCGGCGAAGGGTTCGGGATCGTCTACATCGAGGCGGCGGCGTTCGGGTGCCCTGTCGTCGCGGGGGAGGGCGGCGGCGCGCCGGAGGCGGTCGAGGATGGGGTAACGGGCCTGGTCGTGGACGGCCGGAGCGTGGATGCCGTCGCGGCGGCCCTCATCCGGCTGTCTCGGGACACAGCGCTCCGGATCCGCATGGGAGAGGCGGGGCGGCGGCGGGTCCGGCAGTACTTCACCTTCGACCGGTTCCGCCGAGACGTACGGGCCGTCGTCAGCGAAACGCTCTCGGTCGCAGCACGGCCCTATGCGCCCTGATCCTCCGGGAACGACGGCGACGGATTTCTACAACGCGGCGGACGAACAGCGCTACGGCCGCACCGCGCTCCCGGCAGACACCGGGGCGCTCATCCTGTTGCTGGCGCGCTACAGCATCGGTCCGAACGATCTGATTCTCGACCTCGGGTGCGGGAAAGGGCCCCTGCGCGGGCTCGGAGGCCGGTACCTCGGGCTGGACCTCTCTTATTATGCGCTCAGTCGCTTTCTGGGCACACAGTGGGGCGTGCAGGCGGATGCGCAGCAGGTGCCGGTCAAGGCGGGCCGGGTCTCGGTGGTGGTGTCCACGGCCACTCTTGAGCACCTGCCCGCGCCCGGCCGGTGCCTGGACGAGATCGACCGGGTCCTTCGTCCCGGCGGCCTGGCATATCTGGCACCGGCCTGGTTCTGCCGTCCCTGGGCCAGCCGGGGGATCGCCGTCAAGCCCTACCGCTCCCTGCCGCTCCGCGACCGGATCACCAAAGCGCTGCTCCCCATTCTGGACAGCATGCTGGTCAGGTCCCTGTGGATCATTCCGGTCCGCATCCTGCGGGAGATCCGCTTCGGGCTGCGCCGCCGCCCCGTACCGCTGGCGTACCGCCGGCTGCACCCGAACCTGACGGAGTATGTGTGCGCGGACTCCGATGCCAGCGCCGCGATCGACCCCCATGCGGCCGTCGTCTACTTTCTCTCACGCGGGTATGAGGTGATAAGCGCCCCCACGGTGCTGCGCCGCATCCTCGCGCGCAACGCTCCGGTTATCGTTCGAAAGTCCCTCGGGTAGCTCACGTGCCGGATCGAGCAGGATTCCCGCCGCGCAGCGTGGGATTCTAGGTGGCCGATGCGTACGTTAGATTACCGCCAGCGCCTGTACCAAGCGTACCTCTCGACCCACCTCGAGACATACCGGCCGATGACGGCGGATGGGTTGGAGCGGGATCGGCGCCTGTTTCGTGCGCTGTACCGCCGGTTCTTGCCCGTCTCGCGGGACGCGGAGATTCTCGAGGTCGGCTGCGGCACCGGTAGTTTTCTTGCGTTTCTCAAGAGTGAGGGGTACCGGCGAATCCGCGGCATCGATCTGGGCGAGGAGCAGATCGCCGCGGCCCGGCGCCTTGGCATCGAAGAGGTCCAGGCGGCGGAGGCGATGAGCTATCTTGACGGCCATCCTCTCCGGTTCGACCTGATCGTGGCCCTCGACGTCATCGAGCATTTCACGAAGGACGAGGTGCTGGAGTTCCTCGACCGTGTGCACGGGGCGCTGCGCCCCGGTGGGAGCGTCCTCCTTCGGACCCCGAATGCCGACAATCCCTTTCATTCATGGATCAGGTACGCTGATTTTACGCATGAGGTGACGTTCACGCCGCGAAGCATCGGGCAGGTGCTGCGGGCCTGCGGATTCACCGGCATCGAGGTGTATCCGCTGGAACCGTACGCGCACGGGCTGGTGAGCGCCGGCCGGCGGATCCTGTGGTTGGGGGTCACGCAGCTGATCCGGTTCTACCTGCTCGTCGAACAGGGAACCGCGGGCAGCGGCGTCTTCACGGCAAACCTGTGTGCCATCGCGCGGAAGCGATGACGCCGTTTCGCGTCGCGTACCTCGTGTCCCATCCGATTCAGTACCAGGCGCCGTTCCTGCGCCGGCTTGCCGCGCACCCGCACATCAGGCTCCAGGTCTTTTTCATGGACGATCGGGGTGCCGGGACCTATCCGGACCCGGAATTTGGCGTTGCCGTGCAATGGGACATTCCGCTCCTCGAAGGCTACCCCTGGCGCGTATTGCGCAACCGCTCGCCGTGGCGGGACGGCGCGCACGGGCTGCGGTTCGTACATCCCGACATCCTGGGCATCTTGAGGCGTGAACGATACGACGCGCTCATCGTCCACGGATATACTCACGCGACTGAGTGGATGGCGTCCGCCGCGGCGCGACTGACCCGCACGCCGCTTCTCCTTCGGGGAGAGTCAACGCTGCTCGGACGGCTGCCGTCGTGGCAAGGCGCCCTGAAGCGCCGCGTGCGGGCCGCTCTCTTCAGGCAGGTCCAGGGGGTCCTCGCGATCGGGACGCTGAATCGTGCGTTCTATCGCGCCCACGGTATCCCCGAGAACCGGATCTTCTTCACGCCCTACGCGGTTGACAACGACCGGTTCCTGACGGAAGCTCAGCGTTTCCGAGGCCGGAAGGAGGAGCTGCGCGCGCAGCTCGGATGGCCGGCCGGCCGGCCGGTGATCCTGGTGGCTGGCAAGCTGATCCCGCGCAAACGTCCCCGTGACGTCCTCGATGCCTATGCGGTACTCGTTCGCGATATCCCATCCACGCTGGTCTTCCTGGGTGAGGGGAGCGAGCGTCTCCCGCTCGAGGCCGCCGCCGCACAGCGCGGGCTCGCCGGCATGCACATCACGGGCTTTGTGAACCAGAGCGAGATCTCCAGATACTACGCGGCAGCCGACGTCCTGGTCCAGGCGTCGGACTATGAGACGTGGGGGCTGACCGTCAACGAGGGCATGTGCTTTGGGCTGCCGATCGTGGCAAGCGACATGGTCGGAGCGGCGTTCGACCTCGTTCGGCCAGGGGAGAACGGGTTCGTCTATCCGGTCGGCGACGTGCCGGCCCTCGCGCGTGCCTTACGGGGGGTCCTCTCCGATCCGGCCGGTCGCGCCCGGATGGGTGGCAGGTCGCGAGAGTTGGTGGCCGCATACTCGTATGAGGCCGACGTCCGCGGCGTGCTCGAGGCCCTCCGTGCCGTCGCGCGGCCCGGCATGGATGTGAGGGGGCGCGCGCCTACGGAGGGTACTGCTTGAAGAACTCGGCCAGCTGTTCCGTGCCGTATGGAACCACGAGTTTCTCCGCGCGTATCTGCTCGAGGATCTTCCCCAGGAAAGAACCGACAGCGCCCGAGCGGGCGCCGGGGCCCGCGTCGAGCGCAAACCCGATCATCGGCTGCGGCGGCTGGGGATAGGTGAGTCCCCACACCAGGCGATGGGGGAGGGCGATGCCCTCAACAGATTGAGCCACCAGATGGTAGACGGCGAGGTCTGGGCGCTCCGTCGTCGTCATCAAGCGCCGGTCGCGCCACGCCGGGGGATAGTGCGCGGCGGGGCTCACGCCACCCTGGTCCATGACCCACCCGCGGCGGCTTACGGCAGCACGATAGACCCCCGCGGCGCTCGCCCCAGCCATCACATAGATGACGTCCACACCGCGGTCGTACTGCGCCAGCGCCACCTCTTCAGCCTTCCGGGCGTCATGGAAGGTAGGTTCGGATGCGCCGGCGAACCGCGCACCGATCCATGAGGGCGGAAGATCGCGATCGTTCCCAAGCAGCGCCCGGCTGACGCCGAGAAAGTCCGTGATGACACGCGTGCGGGCGTTCGCGTAATACGCTCCGGCGCGATACCCGATCTTTTGCGGCCCTCGGTCGAGCGGACCGATGAAGCCGATCGCTTGGGATCGGCTTTGCATCGCTGCCGCGGCTCCGGCAAGGAACGCCTCCGCGGTGTCTTCAAACGATCCCTGGGTGACGTTGGGAGGAAGCTGCGTCACGTAGACCGCGCTGACGAGGACGAAATGAATCCGAGGATACGCCCGGGCCGCGTCGAGGGCCACGTCCGTGAGAGGATCCCCCCATGCGATCACCAGATTGCTGGACAGGGCTGCCCGCAGGAGGGCCGCGCGCAGCTGTGGAGGTGCGCCCTTGGTGGCGGCGATCTCTGCGCCGGTCGTCCGCAATGAGATGCGGGAGACGACGGCCCGCCCCGCGAAGGCGCGTTGCGCATCGCGAAGGCCCCGCGCGGCGTCCACAACCACGGTTGGATCGTCGCCGGGCACAGAGGCGGTGACCAGGGTGACCCGCACCTGGGCAGGGGACGATGCGGCGTGGGACCACACGGGGCCGGCCGCCAGGGCCAGGCACAGCAGGATGCCGGCGACGGCCGAGCCTGAGCGGTGAGAACGGTGCGTGTGCGTATCTGAGGGCACGACGTTACGGTTCACCCCCATGAGAACGCTTTCCTTTGGCCGTCCGAGTGCCTGCCGTCATCCCGAAAATGGCACTCCCAGTGTGGTATAGTATCCCGGATGGGTCCCTGTCCCACCGGGTACAGCGTAGATCCGTCTCAGACGCACTTGGCATCGGCCTCATCGCATGCTCCGGGGGGATGCAATGGCGCCCAGATTCTGGGCTGGGAAACGGGTGCTCGTAACCGGGATCAGCGGGTTCGTCGGCCCCTATCTGGCCCACGAATTGCTGGAGCAGGGGGCGGAGGTGTACGGGTTGATGCGGCCCCGTGCGGACCGCACGCTCTCGCGTGGACTGCAGGACCCGACCTTGAGCCGGGCGATCCAGTTCCGCGAGGGTGCGCTCGAGGAGTTGTTCAGCCTCCTGCGCGTCATCGATGAAGCCCAGCCGGACGCGATCTTTCACCTCGGCGCGCAATCGTTCGTCAAGATGTCGTTCGAAAATCCTCTCCTGTTTGCCCAGGTCAACTGTCTGGGGACGGCCAATCTGCTCGAAGCGGCGCGCCTTCGCGCTCCCCAGGCGACCGTTGTGTTTGCCGGGAGCAGCGAGCAGTACGGTCTCGTTTTCGTCAATGCCGATCAGTACGAGGCGGCGTGCAAGAAGTACGGTGGCGTCTTTCCTGCGCCGGAACGGTTCCCCGAGCTGCCCGTTCGGGAGACCAATCCGATGCGTCCGATGTCGCCCTATGGCGCCAGCAAAATCTACGGCGATCAGCTCGTCCGCAATTACGTGTGTTCATTCGGTCTCCGCGGCATCGTCTCGCGCGCCTTCAATCACGAGGGAGGAGGCCGGGGCATCACCTTTGTGACCTCCCAGATGGCGCACCAGGCGGTTCGGCTCGCGATGCACGAGGTGGATGCGATCTCGCTCGGCGACGTGAACAGTTTCCGCGATTGGTCCCACGTCCGCGACATCGTGCGCGGGTATCTGCTCCTCGCCGAGCACGGGCAAGCCGGGGAGGTGTACAATCAAGGCTCGATGCGTACGAACTCGGTCCTGACCTACATGCTCCTGGCGCTGGAGGAGGTGGGGTGGTCGGTCCGCGGGCTCCGGACGCTGCGCGGAACGAAGTCGGTCGACCGGCCTGCCGACATTCGCCCGCTCCGGTTGTGGGGGATGGAGTTCGACGCCACCCGCATCGACGAGCTGATGCTGACCGAAGGCCTGGCGTTTGATCTTTCGGACGAGGGGCTGTTGGTCTCCACGAGTCGGGGAGACGTCCGCATCACCTTCGATCCCCGGCGGTTCCGTCCGTCGGAGGTTCCGATCCTGCTGTGCGATGCCTCGCGCAGCCAGTCGCTCGGCTTCCGGAGCCGCGCCACGCTGCGAGACATTGTGCGGGACCAAATCGAGTACTATCGGATTCCGCAAAACCGGCAGGGGTATTCGCTGTTCTGACGGCTTGCGGGGAGTGCATGCGGCCACTCGTCAGCATCATCGTCCCCACCTATAACGAGGCCGACGACATCCGGCGAACGCTCGATGCGTTGGTATCCCAGACGTACGCCGCGAAGGAGATCATCGTCGTGGACGATTCAACCGACGGGACGCCGCGCATCGTGGCGGAGTACGTCCCGCGCGGGGTGCGGCTCGTGCGTCCGGCGCAGCGGCGGGGCCGATGTGAGGCGCGCAACCTCGGCATCCGGGAGGCACGGGGTGACGTCATCGTGCTGCTGAACGCGGATGTGTTTCCACCGCCCGATTTTCTGGCCCGCATCATGGCCCACTACCGGCAGGGCGCGGATTACGTCCTGGTCGAGTCCCGCGTGGCCAACACCGCGGCGGTGATTCCCCGGTACCTTGAGGCGCTCCACCGTCACGCGTACGCCGGCCAGAACTGGATCGAGTGGACGGAAGGGTTCTCGTGCCGCCGGAGCGCCGCACTCGACGTGGGGTTGTTCCCCGAGACGCCGCTGCCTCTGCTGGCCGGCGAGGATGGGTACTTCGGCATCCGCCTCGCGCAGCGCTATCGGAAGGTCATCGACCGTTCGATCATCGTCCCGCACGCGGCGCCCGAGACAGTGCGGGGATTCTGGGCACAACAGAATGGCCGCGGGCGGGCTAATGGGCGCTTCTACTTCTTTCTCAAGCACGTCCCGCTGTCCAAACTGGCGCTGAACGCCGCCGTCAAGACGGCCCGGGCCGTGCTCTCGGTCGGTCTGCTCGTGCCGATGGTCGCGTTCTGCCTCAAGCTCTGCCGGCACGCGCCCGGCGGCCGCGGGAACTTGCCAGAGTTCTGCGCCGTCTTCGCCCTCAACGAGGCCGCGCTGATTCACGGAGAATGGCTCGGCGTGCGCGATATTGCGCGGTACCGGCGCCACCATCCGGCCGTGGAAAGCGTCTCCGCTCAGTGAGCCCGAACGGGATCCGCAGGGCCCTCCTGGGGGCCACGTGGCTGAGCATCGGGGGCTACCTGACGTACCTGCTCAACTTTGGGGCCAACCTGGTGCTGGCCCGGCTGCTGTTCCCCAAAGATTTCGGGACGTTCGCGCTCGCGGTCTCGGCGGTCGAACTGCTTTCCATCCTCTCGGGGTTCAGCTTCTCGCAGGGCATCATTCAGATGGGCGATGAAGAAGACATTGTCGAGACCGCGTTTCTGTTGACGCTGTGGACTTCCGGAGCGCTGCTGCTGCTTGGGATGATCATCTCTCTCGTGCTCCGGGTGTACTATCAGGCGGATTTTGCGATCCTGTTCCTGTCCCTTTTTGTCGTGCGGATCTTCTCGCTCTTTACCTACGTCTACTCGGCGCGGCTCGAACGGGAGCTGCACTACTCGGTGCTGTCCCAGATCCGCGTGGTGGCCGCGGTCCTGGGGGTCGCGGTCGCTGTGGTCATGGCCCTGCGCGGCACCGGGGTGTGGAGCCTCTTTGACCGGGAGATGGTGACCACGGTCGTCACCCTCGGGGCGCTGATGGTCGTGACCCGGTGGGTGCCGCACTGGCGCTACAATCCGGCGACCGCGCGGCGGCTCTGGGTCTTTGGGTACCAGATCTTCCTCGCGAGGACCCTGGAGTCCATCTGGTACCGAAGCGGCACCTTCCTGCTCGGGGTGCTTGGCGGAGTCCAGGCGCTCGGATTTTACGACCGCGCCCGTTACTTGGCCGAACTGGGCCACTATGTCGTGTCCTTCGGCGCCGTTCAAGTGGCGTTTCCTGTCTACGCGCGGCTTCAGGCGGAGACCGAGCGTTTGTCCGAAGCGTACCGGCTCACGCATTACTTTCTCATCCGGCTCATGTATCCGATGCTGATCTGGGTCGCGCTGTTTCCACGCGAAATTCTGAGCGTTCTGTACGGCGCCCGATGGCTCTCCGCCGCCCCGGTGCTGCAGTGGCTCGCGCTGTACGGGTTCCTGTTTCCGATTATCGACAACATCAAGGTGCTGCTGACCGGGATCGGCCGGCTCAAGGAGGCCGTCTGGGTTCGGGTCTGGCAGACGGCCGTGACCGTCGTCGTGCTTGCCGTCGCGATTCCCCCGTGGGGCGCGCGGGGCGTGGCGGCCGCGGTGACGCTGGGAGACCTGGCCGCGCTCGGCGCCGGCTATGTGTTCCTCTCAAGCTCGGTGCGCGACCTCGCCCTCGGATCGTACGTGCGGCCGACGATCGCCGCCGGGACCGTGGCGATTGGCGTCGAGGGAGCCCGCCACTTCCACCTCCTCGGTGCGGCCGACCGCCTGGCCCAGATCGGGTACATTGGCGTCGCCGGGATTCTGTACTGTGTGATGTTGTTCCTGGTGGACGGCACCGAGATGCAGAAGAACGTCAGCACGCTGCTGCGGGGCCTGCGCCGGGAGAGCGCCGCCGGATGAAAGTGACCGTCTCCGTCGGGGGGACCTTTCACGCCTTCCAGCTGGCCGCGCAGTTGGAGCGGCGGGGCGAGCTTCACCGGTTGGTGACCACCCACCGCCCGCTGCGCGGCGAGGGGGTCAGCCGCGACCGGATCATCGCCAATCCGCTTCCGGAAGTATTCCTGCAGGTGCCCCGCCGGCTGCATCTTCCGGTACGGGGGGACTACCTGAAGGCGCAGTCGTTCGACTGGTGGGCCCGGCGGTACGTGGGTGGCTGCGATCTCTTCGTGGGGTTCGCGGCCTTCAGCCTCCACACGATGCGCGTGGCCAAGGCCCAGGATATCGTGACCGTGCTGGAGCGCGCGTCCGCGCACATCCTGGCGCAGCGGGCACTGCTCGAGGAAGAGTACCGGCGCTTCGGCCGGCCGGCCCCGCCGATGGACGCGAGGCTGATCTCCAAGCAGCTCTGGGAGTATGGGGAGGCGGACTACGTCGCCGTCCCCAGCACCTTCGTCTACGACAGCTTCGTGGCCCAAGGCTTCCCGGCGGCCCGCCTCATCAACGTACCGCTCGGCGTCGATACCCGGCGATTCTCTCCCGGGGTGAAGCGCGACGGCGTCTTCCGCATCCTGGCGGCCGGGATCAGCCTGCAGAAGGGCACGCCGTACCTCCTCGAGGCCGTCCGTGCGCTGGACCGGCCGGACGTTGAGCTCGTGTTTGTCGGCGGCATGGGGAACGACGTGGCCGACGTCCTGGCCCCCTTCGCCGGCCGATACCGATGGCCGGGGTATGTGAGCGAGGCGGAGCTCGCTGAGCTCATGCAACAAGGGTCGGTGTTTGTCCAGGCGTCGGTCCAGGACGGGTTCGGCCTCATGATCCCCCAGGCGATGGCGACCGGCCTGCCGGTGATCTGCACCACCAACACCGCCGGACCCGACCTCGCCCGTGAGGGCGTGGAAGGGTTCACCGTTCCGATCCGTGATCCCGAGGCGCTGCGCGACCGGCTGCGCTATCTCTACGAGCACCCGGAGGCCGGCCGGCGGATGGGCGAGGCCGCGGCCGTCCGAGCCCAGGACCTGACGTGGGAGACCTACGGGGATCGGATCTCGGGAGAGTACCGGCGCCTGCTGGGGACGGGCGGCGGCGGGACGCGGTCCGAGACCCGGCCGGACGAGTTCTACGAGTACTTCTGGCGGATCAGCGACGTCTGGGAAACCAACACCGGGTGGGGCGAGCGCGAGTTTCGCCGGCACTTTGACGGCGCGCTCCTCCCCGGCGACACGGTGCTGGACGTCGGCTGCGGCGATGCGCGAGCCTACCAGGCCAGCGTGATGGGGGTTGCGCGCGAGCTCCACGGCATCGACATCTCCGCGCACGCCGTCGCGCGGGCTCAGCGGAAGGGTGTGCTGGCCAGGGTCCACGACCTCACCGAGAATCTCCCCTACGGCGACGAAACCTTTGACCTGGTGATCTGCTTTGAGGTGCTGGAGCACCTGTTCGATCCCAAACACGCGGTGCGGGAGATGCGGCGGATCCTGCGCCCCGGCGGCCGGCTCCTGGTGAGCGTGCCCAACGCCGGGTATTTTCGGGAGCGGCTCGTCGCGCTGACCCGGGGCGAAGTGCTCGCGGGGGTGACGGATTTCTCGAATCCCTGGAAAGCGCCGCATATCCGGTTCTTCACGCGGGGCAGTCTTGTGGGCCTCCTTCAGGCGACGGGGCTGACTGTGAAGTGGGTCCGCAGCAAAGCTGATCCCTCGCTCTTGGACAGCCTCGAAGTGTTCGGAGGGGCCGGGCGTTTTCTGGCGCGTCAGCTCGGAGCGCGGCTGCCTCGCACCCTCCAGGGCGCGTTCCTCGGGGACCGATGGCCGGCCCTGTTCGCGCCCGGGCTGCTGGTCCTGGCGACCCGGCCTGAGCGCGAGGGGACGGTGGGAGAACACGACCGTGGATCTTAAGCGCCTCGCCGCCGCGTTCCGCCAGCGGCTACCTCGTCAACTGTTCCGGCTTGTGGGCGCCACTGGCGCCGCGGTGCTGACCCCGGTCTCGTTCAGCCTGCGCACGGGGCATTTTCGGAGCGCGCTGCGCAGCCGCGCGGTCGACGCGGCAGGCGCCCCGCTTCCCTGGTATACGTATCCGGCAATCGACTTTCTGGCGCACCAGGACGTCACGGGTAGGCGGGTCCTCGAGTGGGGAGCGGGACACTCCACGCTCTGGTGGGCGGGGCGTGCTGTCTCCATCGTGGCCTTTGAGTCCGATCCCGAGTGGTTTGCCTGGATCCGCCGGGCGGCACCCCAGGCGGCGATCCATCACGTCCCGGACGATCTTACAGGGGTCGACGAGCATCTGGGGGGGGCGAGGTTTGATCTGATCATCGTGGACGGCCTGGACCGCTACCGGTGTGCGGTGAGGTCGGTGGGCCTCCTGGCGGATGGCGGGGCTATTCTTCTCGACGATTCCGAGGGGTACTGGGGCCGAGACGGCGAGTACCCGATCCTCGATCTCATGCGAGCGCAGGGGTTCCAGCGCGTAGACTTCTACGGCTTCGCCCCCGGTGTGTACTGGCCGCACTGCACGTCGCTGTTCTTTCGCGACCGGTGCTTCCTGCTCACCGGCGCGCGGCCTCCTGAGCGATTGTGGGGAGCGTCTCGCTAAGGGCTGGCCACCCGCTGCACGATAACCTCGGTGGGCAAGGGGAACCCAAGGACTTCGCGTTCGTGTTGGCGCCTGCTGATGGTCGGCGGGTCTAGAATACGGCTGAGGTTCACACCGCGGGGAATATCATGGCCGTGGCCGGAGACGTCGGGGATGTGGCCGTCCGGAGTCACCGTCTCGAACGACCAAGCGGCGACCAACCCCCGGGCACCGGCGGGCGGCGGGACGGCCATGCCGCCTCGGATTTCATCGGGGGAGAGCGCGTAGTTCCAGATGCGGACGTCCGCGATCAGCCCGTCGAACCAGTCATCGTATATGGCGAAGCATCCGATGAGGAGGGGAGCCCCCGCGCTCTGAATCGATCCCTGGTACGCCCCGGTAGGATTGCCCGAAAGCGCGGTTCCGACCGGCTCCCCGTTGATGTACGTGCGCGCCCGACGGCCGTCGGCGGTTGCGGCCACGTGCACCCATTCACCCAGCGGGATCTGCCCCGCGCTTCCCGTCGGCCCCGTGCCGATCCCGCCCGTGACGGCCGCCCAGTTGCCGGCGAGGGCGAGTTGCAGTTTCCAGGTATCCTCGGGCCGCTGTCCTTCGATCCGCAGCGTATAACCGTTCTCGGCGTTTTTCGACAGGATCCGCGCTTCCCGCTCCTCGTTGCCCGGCGAGGTGTGGTGCAGTCCGTGGATAAGGATCCACGCTTCGATCGTGAACTGTCGGGGATTCAGGCCGGGGGTGTCGGGGGCGCGCGCGCACTGATCTTTGGCGGGATGGAGCGTCCACACCGATCCCTGTAGTTCCTCCACAAGGCGAAGGGGGAGTAGCTGGTCGGCAGTCACCTCGAACGGCGGAGTCGTGTACGTTCGAGGCGTCGCAGGGTCCACCGTGAACTCCCCGACCGGGCGATCGCGCGCCAGCACCCGGATCCTGTATCGGATCTCGGACAGCGGTGGAAGCCAAGGCGGAGGCTGCCAGGCCGCCGCGAACGAAAGCACATACCGGCCGGGGACGACCCGGAGACTCGGCAGACGAACAGAGCCTACGATCAGTCCTGGCGAGGGAGACTGTGCCGGCTCGGGTATCATCTCAGCCGCCTTGATCTGGCGGGGAAATTGAGTGGCGCGATCCACGGGCAAGGCTTTCCCAATATCCACCACGGTAATCGCCGGATCGATCACCGGATAGGTGTCAGGGTCCCAATTCTCCGTGTGGATATACGCCGGCGGGCTGAACGCGGCCGCGGCGGGAAGGGTTCGGAGGGGATTCTTGTCGCTAACGAGGGCGTAATCGATCCGGTGCTCGCTGTACCATCCGAGGCCGGCCGCCTGAGGGACGAAGAAGACCTGAAAGGGTTGACGCTCAAGAGTGGGAAGAAACCAGCGGAGATCCTCCTCGAAGCCCACCCGTACTCCCGGTTGAACATGCTGGCGGAGCCAGACCACGGCCGCCGTGCGGGTGTCCGAGCGGTGGCCCATCCGCCAGCCGAGTCTAACCGCATCGAAGACAGGCCCGGCAAGGAGAATCGCGATCCCCACTCCCGCGAGCACGGGAGACCAGCCCGTCTGTTCCCTTAGCCACCGAACCGGCACACGTTGCCACAACCAGACGCTTCCCACCGCCGCAAGGAGCGCAGCGAACGGCAGCACCGGCATCATGTACCTTAAGATCAAGCTCGGTTGAACTGCCGTCAGGAAGATGAAGGGGAGGGGGAAGCTGATGAGATAGAGATGCGGGCCAGGGGCCCAGCGGAATCCGACGAGCAATCCCCAAAGCGCGGCGATCGCCGGCACCAGCCCCAGCGCGGTGTGAGGGATGACATACCATTCGTCGCCCTGGCTGGGATGCACGAAATACCCGAGATAGCGGGGGAGCGATGCCTTCAACGTTGACAGGCTGGGGTGTCCGCCGGTGTGAAGCACAGTGGCGATCATCTGTTCCCGAACGACACCCTTGACCAGAAGATAGGGAGTCCCGGCAAAGGCGCCCGCGAGCGAGCAGAAACCCATAATCAGGAGGTTGAGATCGACCATGTGCTTTCGCTGAGGATTCAAGAGATGCGCAATGATGAGCGGGAAGGCGAGCACCACCGCGCTTTGCTTGGTGGACGTTGCGAGGCCCGCCAGAAGCCCGGCGAGGACGTAATCCCGCCGCGCCCCTCGCCGCAGTACATTGAGGCCGAGCAGTAACGCAAGCATGACGAAAAACACCATCGGGACGTCCACCCGTACGGTATCCGCGTAGTAAATAGCCCCAGGGGCCGCCGCGAGGAGCGCACCAGCCAGGAGCCCGGCCGAAGGCCCATACGCGATCTGCCCGATGCGGTAGACAACGTACACTGTCGCCGCCCCCAGGAGCGCCGTCAGGGTGCGCCCCCACAGGTAGAACGACGGAAAGTTGATAAACCACCAGTAGGTCGACGGGCCGTGGGGATGGTATAGTTGAATCTCCCATGGCGACGAGAGCGCTCCGCGGATGTGCAGGTAGAAGTAGTGAGCGTATATCACCGGCAGGAGCATGTAGTAGTACACGCTTGGATACACGCCCGCATCGGGATTGAAATCCCCGCGCTGGAGCATCCTGATCACGTAGGTCAGGATGGCGGGCTCGTCCCACTCGTGGAGGTACGGAAGTCCTCGGCTAGTGCCGAGGAGCCGGACCACGAGCGCTCCGGCGACAATCAGGCTGATCACGCCCGTCTCACGGGAGGCGGCGAAGCGGCGGAGGATTCGTTTGGTCATCACAAGCGCGAGACTCCTACGGGTTTACCCGCCGGATCTCGACCGTCCGGAGGAGGCCCAACTGCCCGGACGTCCACGCGGGGAGGGCGGGCGTGCCGCCTTCGATCGGCACGCGCTTCAGGGCCGCGCCGTTGCTGATGGCATTGCCCGACCCGCTCAGGTCCGGGATCTGTGTCCCGGCGACCGATTGAAACGACCAGCTGCCGACGAGCCCGGGACTCTTATCGGGCAGCTGCCGGATGCTCGACTCGTCACGAATCTCCTCTGGTCGCAGGACGCGATTCCAAACCCGGACGCCAGTGATGAGGCCGATGAACGAAACCTGATTGGACGCTTCGGGATCCCGGCACCCGATCGCGAGGGGAGCGCCCGCGCTGTGGACCATCCCCTCGTAGCGCGGGGTTCGGCCGGAGTCCTGGATCGCCGGGGACCCGTTCAGGTACATCTGGGCCGCATGCCCGTCATAGGTCGCGGCGATATGGGTCCATTTCCGGAATGGGACGAACCCGGCACGCCCCACCGCATATTTGCCGGCGACGCTCAAGTCGGCCCAGATCTTGTTGTTGGTGTCTCCCGACAGTCTGAGGTAGTATCCGTCGTTGTCCCGCTTGCTAAGGATCGGGCCCTCCGACTCAAGTCCCGGGTGTGAGCGCATCCCGGGCACCTCGTTCATGGCCTCAAGGTACACCCACGCTTCCAGGGTCATCTGCTGGACGTTCAACGATGGCGCATCGTGGACGATCGCACACGCGGTTGGTGAGGGGCGGAGCGCGGATCCTCCTCCTCCCGACTGCGCGGATCTGTGCTGCGTCCGGAGCATGATCTTGACCTGGATAGGAAGGGTCTGCGTCTGCCCGATTCGAAACGGCTGCGTCGTGAACTTCAGCGGCTCGCTGCCTCCGACGGTGATGCCGGCCACGTTGAGCTGTCCGACGATGACTTCGACGTAGAGCTGGTGCGTCGGCGAAGCCCACAGCCATGGCCACGCCCCCGTGAGGGTGAGCGTGTAGGACCCGGGATCGAACCGCTGATCGGGGAGATGGACGATTTCCGAGAAGACGCCGACGGCGTCCGTGGTGACCGGCTCGGGAATCATGTCGCCGGCGCTCACCTCGACCGGGAACGTGGCGTTGATCTCCTTGATCTTCGGCCTCACGACAAACAGGAGGGGATCGATCACGGGGTAACTGTCCTGCGGCCAGCTGTCACCTGTGTAGACATACCGCGGCCGGACGAAGGTTGCAACGGGTGGGAGGCTTCTGAGAGGACTTCGGTCTCCAACGACGGCGAAATCCACGTGCTGCTGGAGGTACCACACGGCGTTCGCGTCTCGGGTGGCGTAGAGCAGCGTAAACGGAAGCCGCTCCAGGTCGGGGATGAACCACCGGAGGTCCTCCTCGAAGGACACCCGTGCTCCCGGTGGGACGTGCTGTCGGAGCCAGTCCACTGCGGCGGTGCGGGTATCCGGCCGGTGTCCCATGGTCCACGCGAGGGTGGCGGAGTCGCGGGCAGGGGCGGCGAGCAGGACGACAATGCCGAGGCCCGCGAGGCCGCCTTGCCAGTTCACGCGCCGAGCGCTGGGCCAACGCGCGCGAAGCTGTTCCCAGATCCAGACGCTGCCCACCGCGGCAAAGAGGGCCGCAAATGGAAGGACCGCCATCATATTTCGCAGCGTGGTGAGCTTCTGTCCTGACATGAAGATGAGGTAGGTCAGGGGAAAGCCGAGCAGATACAGGTGAAGGCGGGGCGCGAGACGGAAGCCAACGATCGCGCCCGCGACGGCGGAGATCGCCGGAAGCAGGCCGAACGCGGCGTGGGGGATAACGAACCACTCATCGCCCTGGCTCCGATGGATGAAGTAGTCAAGATACCGTGGCAGGATCGTCTTCATCAGAGTGAGGCTGGGGATGCCGCCGTAGGCCAGCGCCTGGTCGCGTATCTGTGTAAGGACGAGCTTGGACCTGATCAGGACGTAGGGCGTGCCAACCGCGAAGCCGACCAGAACGCAAAGACCCATGAGCGCCAGGGAAAGATCCACCAGCCGCTTGCGGTGGGCGTTCAGCACGTGGGCGGCCGCGAGCGTCAATACGATCACGATCGCATTGGTCTTCGTGGAGATCGCCACCCCGGCGAAGAAGCCCGCCAGGATGTAGTCACGGAGGATCCCCCGGCGGAGCACGTTAAGACCGAGCAGCACGGTGAGCGTGGCGAAGAACGTCATCGGAATATCCACCCGTACCGTGTCCGAAAAGTAGACCGCGCCGGGAGCGACCGCGAGGAGTACCGCGGCCAGGAGGCCGACCGGTGCGCCGTACACCGTCTTCCCAATTCGGTAGACGAGGTAGACTGTGGCCGTGCCCATGAGGGTAGTAAGGATGCGCCCCCACAGGTAAAAAGATGGGGCGCTGAGGTACCACCAGTACGCGCCGGTGGCGGCCTGGGGATGATACAGCTGGATGTCCCACGGCGACGAGAGGACACCGTGCGCGTGTAGATAAAAGTAGTGAAGGTACATCACCGGAAGAAGCAGATAGTAATAGACGCTGGGATATACGAAGGCGTTAGGATAGAGGTCGCCGCGCTGCAGCATCCCAATGACGTACGAGAGGACGGTGGGCTCATCCCACTCGTGAAGATAAGGCAGGCCCCGGCTGACACCGAGGAGGCGGACACCCCACGCCCCCGCAAGAATCAGGGCGAGCAGGCCCGTCTCACGTGAAGTCATGAAGCGACTCAGCCTACCCCCGACCATTCACTCACCTCGCTCGGATTCCACGGAGTGGCCTTAACACGTGCGCGCCACGCCGTGCCGCTCTGGACATGACTCTCCGGTTTCGGAGGGCCGTCTGACCTTTCCTGCCGAAACGGCATCAGGGAGGAAGGGAAGCACGCCTCGCGAAGTTACGCACACGTTGTCGGAGACGCGTGGGCGCCGAGGAGATGGGATGGGATTCTGGAAAGGCAGACGGGTCGTTGTGACGGGCGGGGCCGGATTTTTGGGCTCCCAGGTCGTAGCAAAGCTCCAAGAGGATGGCTGTCGTGAGATCTTCGTCCCGCGCCGTGAGGAGTATGACCTGACCACGACGAGCGCCATCGATCGCCTCTACAGAGAGGCAAAGCCGCACATGGTGATTCACCTGGCTGCCGTCGTTGGAGGAATCGGCGCCAACCGCCTTCATCCGGCCGAGTTTTTCTACGATAATCTCATTATGGGCATACAGCTCCTGCATGCCGCTTGGCACCATCAGGTGGAAAAGTTCGTTGCGGTGGGAACGGTATGTTCCTACCCTAAGCACACCCCCGTGCCGTTTCGGGAGGAGGACTTGTGGAACGGTTACCCTGAGGAGACCAATGCGCCGTATGGCCTCGCGAAGAAAATGCTTCTGGTGCAGGCACAGGCATACCGGGCGCAGTACGGGTTCAACGGCGTTCACCTCATCCCGGTGAACCTCTATGGTCCTCGAGACAACGCTGATGCGGAAAAAGCGCATGTCATTCCCGCGTTGATACGCAAGTGCGTCGAGGCGAGAGAGCGTGGGGCCGATCACATCGTTGTGTGGGGGACCGGCAAGGCGACACGAGAGTTTCTGTATGTCGAGGATGCTGCGGAGGGGATTTTGCTCGGTGCAGAGCGGTACAATGGCGGCGATCCGGTCAATCTGGGTTCGGGGACCGAGATCAGCATCGCAGACTTGGTACGGCTCATCAGCCGCCTGACGGGATTTGAGGGAAAGATCGTGTGGGACGCCAGCAGACCGGACGGACAGCCCCGGAGATGCCTCGATACAAGTAAGGCTGAGCACCTGTTCGGGTTCAAAGCGAACACGCCGTTTGAGGTGGGCCTGCGGAAGACCATCGAATGGTATGAGTCGACAGCCGTCCACTCCCGGTCATAGGGCTGCTGAAGGAGCCTATGCCATCCAAGGTCAGCCCGAGCGAGCCCCGTCTGATGCCTAAGACAGGAGATCCCATCGAGTGGGTCGGGTCCGTTCGGAAGGAACACCCTCCTGCAAGACCCGACGAGTATTTGCAGGGGTGGGAGGCGTTCTTCGACCATTTTGCCAGCCAGATCGAGCATTGGCGCCGGCGTAACGCTGGTTATCACAAGCTCATCGCCTCCCTGATGCAGTTCTACGTACCTCCAGGCGTCCGCGTGCTCGAGATCGGGAGCGGCAACGGTGACCTGCTTGCTGCGGTTCGTCCATCCTACGGGCTCGGTATCGACATCTCGGGGGACATGGTCCGGGTCGCGGCGGCCAAATATCCCCACCTGGCATTCCGGCGCATGCCGGCTGAGCGCCTGGACCTGCCGGCCGAGCAATTTGACTACGTCATCCTATCTGATCTCGTCGGCTACCTGTATGATATCCGGCTGGTCTTCGAACTCCTGAGGAAGGTATGTCATCCCCGGACACGCCTCGTCCTCAACTGGTACAGCAGGGTCTGGCAGCCGCTGCTGACCATCGCTGAGAAGATTGGATTGAAGTACCCTCAGCCGCTGCTCAACTGGACAACGGTGGAGGACATCTCAAACCTCCTGCGCCTCTCCGGCTTTGAGATCGTCCACCGGCGTGCGCACATCTTGTTGCCTCTCACGGTGCCGGTGCTGAGCGCCGTTGCGAACCGGTATCTGGCGCATCTACCCGGGTTCCGGCTGTTCTGCATGTCTAACTGGATCGTGGCCAGACCATTGGAGCTCCCACAGACGGAGAGCGATCCCACGGTCTCTGTCATTTGCCCATGCCGCGATGAATCAGGCAATATCGAACACGTGGTCCGCCGGCTCCCGGCCATCGGTTCGCGCACCGAGCTTGTCTTTGTCGAGGGGCATTCGAGCGACGATACTCTTGAACAGTGTCGGCGCATCGCCGCCGCCATGCCTGAACGCGACATCAAGGTCTTCGTGCAGGACGGGAAGGGCAAAGCCGACGCCGTACGCCTGGGGTTTTCCAAGGCAACCGGCGATATCTTGATGATCCTGGACGCCGATCTCAGCGTTGAGCCCGAAACCCTCCCGCAATTTTATAGCGCGCTCGTCCATGGGAAAGGCGAGTTGATCAATGGATCCCGTCTTGTGTATGCGATGGATCCCGAGGCGATGCGGTTTCTCAACCTTCTGGGCAACAAATGCTTCGCGCTGTTGGTGAGCTGGCTTCTCGGCCAGGCGGTCAAAGACACCTTGTGCGGAACAAAGGTCATGTGGCGGGTTGATTATGCGCGAGTCGTCTCCGGCATGAGCTATTTCGGCGACTTCGATCCGTATGGCGACTACGACCTGCTCTTCGGAGCCGCAAAGCTCAACCTCAAGATCATCGAGGTGCCCGTTCGATATCGGCGGCGGATCTACGGCAAGACAAACATCAGTCGTTTCTCGGATGGGTGGCGTCTCGCACGCATGTGCTGGATCGCAGCTCGCCGGATGGTCTTCGTGTGACCGGAGATCTACGCGTGAGGACTCCGGCTGCGTCACAAGCAGAGCGGGCGAAGCATGAGATCGAGCATGGGCGACGCATCCGTGAGACCATCGAGCGGATCTGGGGTTGGAGCACACCGGCCGGTGGGGTTCGCGCTGACCGGCGCGCGCGTCTCCTGATCGAACACGCGCACATCGAGGCCCCCGGAGGCCGTTTTGTTTTCAGCGAGCCTAACTTGAGGAATCCCCAGGTCTGGCTCCAAAAGAACGTGGGCTGGATCAAGCGACTCCTGGGCGATTCGCCTGATGAAACTGCGTTTCGCCGCGGGCAGCTGGAACGTACTCTCAAGAATCATGGCCTTGGTGAGGTCTCGACCACACCCTTCGACTGGTTACACCCGTGGACCCCGGGGGCTGTGATCCCCCTCGTGGGCGTTCTTGGGTCCCTCTTGGAGACAACCGCGCTAATTCGCGAGCTAAGCGGAAGTCTGCTGATTGCGGCGAAAAAATGAAGACAAGTTGAAGGCACGCCAATGAAGAAGACCGCGCTCATCAGTGGGATTACTGGACAGGATGGCTCCTACCTTGCCGGGCTGTTGGTGGAAAAAGGCTACGCGGTTCACGGGATCGTGCGTCCGGCTGACCCCATTGGGCTTTCTAATCTCGCCGACCTTCTGCATCCATCCAAACGGGACAGCGTGCAGTTGCACCACGCTGATATCCGCGAGAAGGATCGTCTCAGACAAATCATCCAAACCGTTGAGCCGGACGAGCTGTACCACCTCGCTGCCCAGAGCGATCCTGGTCGCAGTTTTGAGTGTCCGGGATACACGGCTGAGGTCGTCGGGTTGGGGACGGTGCGGATCCTTGAGGCCGTGCGAGAGATCGGCCTGCCGACGAAGGTGTTCCATGCAGCAAGCTCGGCGATGTTTGGCCGCGTCGAGATCTCTCCTCAAGACGAGACGACGCCGTTTTATCCGATGACCCCCTATGCCGCAGCCAAGGTCTTTGCGTACTGGTTGTGTGTAAATTTCCGAGAAGCCTACGGGATGTTCGTCTGCAACGGCATTCTGTACAATCACGAGTCGCCGCGGCGGGGCGGGAATTTCTTCACGCGCAAGGTGACGAAGGCAGCAGCCAGGATTAGAGCCGGCCTTCAAGACAGGCTCTCCTTGAGCGATCTCTCAGCCAGCCGGGACTGGGGATATGCGCCCGAGTATGTCACCGCGATGTGGCTGATGCTTCAGAGGGAGTCGCCTGATGATTATGTGGTCGCTACTGGAGAGATGCACAGTGCCGAAGAATTCGTGGAGGCAGCTTTTGCTGAAGCGGGTTTGGACTGGAAGCATCACGTCGATGTCATACCTCAAAGTCGGCCTGCCCGCGCCGAGAATTTGTGCGGCAACACGTCCAAAGCTCGGGAACGTTTGGGCTGGGTCGCGACGACGAGGTTCCGCGATCTCGTGCGGATCATGGTCGAGGCCGATTGCGCGCTTGTGGCCCCACGGCATGAGGGGAGTGTAACCGAGCGGTCGTGACGCAGGTCACGCCACGGCCGACTTGCGGCCGATCATGATAAAGAAACCTCCTTCCTTGCCGCCGCTCGCCAGTAGGCTGAGCTGAACCAGCACGTGGTCGAGCCGGGATCCCCTCGGGCCGGGCAGAAAGAGTTTCTCGTCCGCCGATAGGGGCTCGAACGCCTTAGGCTTCGGGATGCCGTTGACGAACTCGAAGCCGGTGCGATCAAACCACGTCAGGACTTCTCCGATGGTGTGGGCCGATTCGTGAGGGTTCTTGTACTGGTCCATGAACCAGATCTGTTTTCGCAGAGTTCCCACCTTCTTCTCGCGCAGGCGGGGATCGAGAAACGTCAAGCGGTTCCCAGAGAGCCTGAAAATGGCCCGGCGGAGGTGGGTCGGGATCCTTCCATACGTGTTGTACAGGCCGATGATGATCAGGCCGCCCCGCTTGACGAGCCGTCCGAGCGATTGAAACCCGAGGAACGGATCACTGGTATGGTGGAGCACGCCGTTGCAAATGATCAGGTCGAATGTTTCCGTCTTGAACGCCGGCCGGAACAGGTTCATCTGAAGAAATGCCGCGCGATCGATCCCGTTGCGGTCCTTGAACTGCTGAGCCAGCGCGAGTGAGCTCAAGGACAGGTCCGAGCCGAACACCGTCCGGCCCCACGTGGTGGCGAGAAAGTTGCTGAGCTGGCCGGTGCCGCATCCCGCCTCGAGGATTCTGACGCCGTGGGGGAGCTGCTCGTCCAGCCAGCGGGCGAAGACGCTGCGCTTCGCCTTCTCTCGGAGACTCCACGCCGAATCCAGATCCTCGTAATTGGGGAATGGGTTGGCCTCATAGAACGATCTGATCGTCTGCGTCACGTCGTGTTTGGACTGGTCCCATTCGTTTGCCCAGAAGAGCAGGGGGACGCCGTCCCGGCTGGGAAACGCATGCTGCGGCTGAGAAATGCACGTGAGCGTATCTCCGCCGGGCTGGAGCGGTCCGCCGCACGCGGGGCATGCGAAGACGTCCAGGTGTTGGAGCACCAGCGATGAAATCGTGGTTTCGGAACCTGCAAGCATGGTCAGTTCACTCCTCAGTCAGCATCGCTGTCCGACCGGCGCATGGCTATCAGTTGCAGCCGTCGCGGTTTGCGAGCGGGCCTTCGGCTCTCCCGCCGCCGTTCCCTTCTCGAGAACTACCGTGCGGCTCACCATACGAAGCACATGGGATGGTGCTCCGCGGGGGGCGGAAGGGAAAGACATCGCATCCGCGGAACGCTTAAAGGTAAGTTCGGGTTGTGACGTCGCAGGCAGCGAGGGAGAGTCATGCGTGGGGTGCTTGCCGGCCTCATCCTCATGGTCCTGGGGATGTTCATGGCCGTGCTCATCGTTGAGGGTGCCGGCCGCCTCAACCCGAACATCCTTCCACAGCGGATTCAGGATGCCACAGGTCTGGTGGGGACGCGAGGAATCGGGCAGTTTGCCCGGGACCAGGCAACGATCATCACCGGGGACCCGTATACCGGGATTCACCTCAAGCCCGACGTTCATCTCTTCCTGCGCGGTCACCCCGATTATTCGTATCACATCGACACCACGGCGCTGGGGACCACCGGAACCGGCATCCGTGGCACCCCCGTGACCGGCCGCCCGTTTGCGGTGGCCGTTGGAGACTCGCACACGTTCGGGGCGGGCTCCGAGATCGGGGATGTCTGGGTCACCCGGCTGAGCGGTCTTCTCGACGAGCAGGTCACGAACCTGGGCATTCCATCCGCGTGCTCCACGCAGTATACTCGGATGTACGAACGGTACGGGGTCCCGCTTCACCCGCGCGTCGTGATTTGGGAAGCCTACACCGGGGACCTGGTGGAGAACGTCTGGTTTGATACATGGCTGCGGAGTGGCGGCGGGCAGTTCTACGACTGGCACGAGTGGGCGAGAAAAGTGGCCACGAGCGGGCGGCTCGGCTGGGTCGCGTCCGTCAAGAACTGGCTGAACGACCACTCGATCACATTCGACCTGATGAAGCTTGTCGTGGCGGGGGTGGGGTATCACTATCACTCACCCACGATGGATATTATCTTCGGCGCGCCGTTTCACCTGTCGATGACCGATCCGGTGATTGCGCGCGGGTGGGTATTGATGCAGAAGGCGATTCTGGATGCGGACGCCCTTGCCAGCCACGAGGGGGCAACCCTGGTGGTCGTATACTGGCCGGAGCGCGAAGAGGTGTACGCTCCTCTCCTCCGCGGCAAATTCTTGATGAAGGAAGACGGGCTTGGCGTCATGCAGCAGAATCTCAGAGCGCTCACGACAGCCCATGGGATCCACTTCCTCGATATGACGCCGGGTCTGGCCGGGCGCGGGGCCGCGGGCGAGCAGCTCTTCTTTCGCCAGGACGGGCATTTTAATCGCCGGGGGAATGAAGCGATCGCCAAGCTGATCACGCGTTATCTCGTCGAGCAGCATCTCGCTGGAGCCACCGCGGCGGTGAGCCGGTAGCGGCAGCTCGGGGAATCTCACAGGAGGAGGCTTCACGATGCATATTCTGAACGCGGTGCTGTCGCGGCTGGGGACAGCGGGGGAAGTCCTCGCGTTTCTCTGGGGCCGCAAGCTGTGGTGGCTGGTGCCGATGGTTGTCGTGCTCATGGCGTTTGGCGTCTTGATGATTTTCGCGCAGGCGACCGGCATCGCGCCGTTCATCTACACACTCTTCTGAGTGTTCGAGCTGCTCGAACATCGCTCGGCATCGCCCGGCGGTGTGGGAATATCCGCACTCAACCGGTACGGTCATCTTCGGGGTCGCCGGCGGTACCCCATTCGGGAGGAGATTCTCACGAAGCAACTGTGGTCGCTGTGGAAGCGCATTGCACGGACGATCGGTAACTTTCAGGCCCGGATTATCCTCACGGTGTTCTACTTCACGATCGCCGCACCGTTCGGGCTGGGTGTCCGCTGGTTCACAGATCCGCTCTCGCTAAAGCGGCAGGCCGGCCCCACCGCGTGGAGCGCTCGAGAGGCCAAAGGCTCCGACCTCGCGGAGCTGCGGAGACAGTTCTGATGTATACGCTCGGCATCTCCTGTTACTATCATGACTCCGCCGCCGCACTGCTGAAGGACGGGACCCTGATCGCCGCGGCCCAAGAAGAGCGGTTCACGCGGCGGAAGAATGACTACCGGTTTCCCGTGCGCGCCATCGAGTTCTGTCTGCGCCAGGCGGGCATCGAGGGGCACGACCTCGAGTATGTCGCCTTCTACGAGAAACCCCTGTTGAAGTTCGAGCGGATTCTCTTGAGCATCTTCGCCTCCTACCCGCGCTCCTGGCGCGTGTTTCGGGAAGCCATGATCGGGTGGTTCGACGAGAAACTGTGGATCCGCAGCACCCTCTCTGAACGGATCGGCGTGCCCAAAGAGCGGGTCCTCTTCGTCGAGCATCACCTCTCCCACGCGGCGAGTGCCTTGTTCTGCTCGCCGTTCAACGAGGCCGCGATCATTTCTGTAGATGGGGTCGGAGAGTGGACGACGACCGCGTTCGGGCGCGGACGCGCGGACTGGGGAGGATCTCGAAACGAGATCCTGCTGGAGCGGGAGATCCGTTTTCCGCACTCCCTGGGCCTGTTGTACTCGGCGTTCACCGCCTTCCTGGGGTTTGAGGTCAACGAGGGAGAGTACAAGGTCATGGGCATGGCGCCCTACGGGCAGCCGAAGCATGTGGAGAAAGTGGAGCAGCTGATTCGCGCGAACGGCGACGGCTCGTTTGCGCTCAACATGGAGTACTTCTGCTATCATTACTCGGACTCGCGGACGTTCAACAGCAACTTCGAGAAATTGTTCGGTCCGTCTCGGAGCCCCGATGATGACTTTGTCACGCCGCTGACGGATCCCGGCGCCGATCCCGGATCCGAGGTCGTCCGCCGCAGCCAGTACTACGCCGATGTGGCGGCGAGTATCCAGGTCGTCCTGGAAGAAACGCTCTTGAAGATGGCGCGTCACGTGCACGCTCAAACTGGCCTGCGAAAGCTCTGCCTGGCAGGCGGGGTGGCCCTGAACAGCGTGGCCAACGGCCGCATCCTCCGCGAGACGCCGTTTGAAGAGGTGTACGTCCAGCCCGCGGCGGGAGACGCGGGAGGGGCCCTGGGGGCCGCGTTGTACGCGTGGCACGTCATGTTGCAGAAGCCCCGCCAGTTCGTCCTGGAGCATTGCTACTGGGGCGAAGAGTACCCTGAGCCGGCGATCCGTCAGGTTCTTCAGCAACAGGGCATCGCGTTTGAAGAGCTCGCTGGCGACCGGCTGCTCGACCGCGTGACCCAGGAGCTCACCGACGGAAGCGTGGTCGGCTGGTTCCAGGGACGGTTCGAGTGGGGGCCGCGCGCGCTCGGGAACCGGAGCATTCTGGCGGACCCGCGGCGCGCCGAGATGAAGAACATCGTCAACACCAAGATCAAGTTTCGAGAGCCGTTCCGGCCCTTCGCGCCCGTGGTGCTGGAGGAACGCGTCGAGGAGTACTTTGATGGTGGCGCGAGCACGCGGGGTTTCCCGGCCCGGTTCATGCTGTCCGTCGCGCCGGTGAGGCCGGACAAGCGCGCAATCATCCCCGCGGTGACGCACGTGGACGGGTCCGGGCGTCTCCAGACGATCCGGCGCGAAATCAATCCACGATACTACGGCGTGGTGGAGCGGTTCGGGGAGGCCACCGGGGTGCCGGTTCTGCTGAATACCTCCTTTAATCTTCGCGGCGAGCCGATTGTCGCCTCGCCCGCCGATGCGGTCAACACGTTTCGTCAGAGCGGCATCGACGTGCTTGTGCTCGACCGGTTCATGGTGCGTAAACGCGGGACCGGATGACCGGATTGGCGGCGATCGACGGCAGCTCGAGTGGCGGCTGCCGCCAGCCGCGATTGGGGTTGGCAGCAGCGATCTCTCAGACGAGGGTCCGCGATCTCGTGAGGAGTGCCAGGGAATGACCTACTGGTCCGGCAAACGCGTCCTGGTCACCGGGGGCGCGGGGTTCATCGGCAGCCATCTTGTCGAACGGCTCGGCGCGCTCGGGGCGCAGGTGACTGTCCCGCTGCGCTCGGCCGACGCGCCGCAGGAGCACCTGTCCGGCGTGCTCGACCGGATCGCGCTGCCCGTCGCGGATCTGAGCCGGTGGGAGGAGGCCCTCCGGGTGGCCACCGGCCAGGACGTGGTCATGAATCTGGCCGCCCAGGTCGGGGGCGTTCAGTACAACGCACGCACGATCGAGTGGTACCGGACGAGGGCGATGAGCCTGAGCCCGCAGTCCTGAGGCCCGGAATGTACATCCTGGGCATCAACGCCTACCATGCGGGGGCGTCTGCCTGTCTTATTCGGGACGGCGAGCTGGTTGCGGCGGCCGAGGAAGAACGGTTCAGGCGGGTCAAGTACTGGGCCGGGTTTCCCTCGCAGGCGATCGCGTTTTGTCTCGAAGAGGCCGGCATCACGGCGTACGATCTCGACCACGTGGGCATCTCTCGAGATCCGAGCGCCAACCTCATGAAGAAGGTGCTCTTCACGCTCTCCCGGCGCCCCAGCCTCGGCCTGATCCGGGAGCGCCTGGCCAACCAGCTCAAGGTGCGACGGCCCGATGCCGCGCTGTGCGAGGCGCTGCACCTGGACCCCCGGCGCCTCACGGCGCGGTTCCACACCGTCGAACACCATCGCGCCCACATGGCGAGCGCGTTCTTCGTCTCCGCGTTCCCCCGGGCCGCGGTGCTGTCGGTGGACGGCATGGGAGACTTTGTCAGCACGATGTGGGGCATCGGGACCGACACCCGGATCGACGTGTTGGGGGAGATCAATTTCCCCCACTCGCTGGGGTACGTCTATACCGCGGTCTCCCAGTGGCTGGGATTTCCGCAGTATGGGGATGAGGGGAAGGTCATGGGGTTGGCCCCGTACGGGCGGCCGGCGTTCATGGACGAGATGCGCCGGATCCTCCGGGTCCAGCGCGATGGGACGTTCGAGCTCGACCTCGGGTATTTTGTTCACCACGCTGAGGGCGCATCGATGACATTCGGCGAGGGCTCGCCCACGATCGGCACGATGTACTCGCCGAAGTTCGTCGACGCGTTCGGGCCGCCACGGGTGCCGGGCGACGCAATCACCGCGAAGCATCAGGACGTGGCCGCCTCGCTGCAGGCGATGCTCGAGGAGGCCGAGTTTGCGCTCGTCCGGCGGCTGCAGCGCGAGACCGGTCTTCCGGCGCTGTGCATGGCCGGTGGCGTCGCTCTGAACAGCGCGTTCAACGGGAAGATCCTTCCCAACACCGAGTTTCGCGACATTTTCATTCAACCCGCCGCCAACGACGCCGGGACGGCCCTCGGGGTGTGCTACTATATCTACCATCAGATCCTGGGCCGGCCGCGATCGTACGTGATGACCCATGCGTACACGGGGCCGAAGTATCCGGACGAGGAGGTCGCCCGCGGGCTGGCGGCATCTCAGGTCTCCGCGGAGACGCTCGACGAGGAGCCGCTGGCGCGGCGCGCCGCGGAGCTCGTGGCCGGCGGCGCCGTGCTCGGTTGGTTCCAGGGCCGAATGGAGTGGGGCCCGCGGGCGCTCGGGAACCGCAGCATTATCGCCGACCCCCGCCACCCGAACATGAAGGACATCCTCAACGCCAGGATCAAACGCCGGGAGCCGTTCCGGCCCTTCGCGCCGTCCGTACTGCTCGAAGCCGTCGGCGAGTACTTCGATCAGACCTACCCAGACCCGTTCATGCTGAAGGTGTATCAGGTCCTGCCGAGCCGGCGCGGGGAGATCCCGGCGGTGACACACGTGGACGGCACCGGGCGGCTGCAGACCGTGGCCCGAGACGAAAACCCCCGCTACTGGCGCCTGATCCGGGAATTTCAAGGCCTGACCGGCGTGCCGGTGGTGCTGAACACCTCGTTCAACGAGAACGAGCCGATCGTCTGCTCCCCGCAGGAAGCGATCGAGTGCTTCCTGCGCACGCGCATGGACGCCCTCGTGCTCGGGAACCATCTCGTCCGCAAGTAGGCGGGCCCCGCTGATGCCTGCGCGCATCCGCCTGGAGCCGATCGGCCGGTATCCCGGCCTGCGGGTGCTCGCGTGGCATGCGGGCCTTCTCTATGCCGGACGCGGATATGCGCTGCTGCGGTGGCGTCCGGACGAAGACCGCTGGGAGCGGTGCGCCTCGTTCGCCCCCCATCCGTGGCGGCGGTGGACCTCACGCCACCGGTTGAGCGCCCGGCTGGTCCGGGACGGATATCATGCCCTGACCGGGCTGCCGGACGGGAGCCTGGCGGCGGTCTTTCCCGGCGTCATCGCCATTCTTCCGCCCGGAAGCCGGCGCTTTCGATCCGCGTTTGACGTTCCCCGCGGAACCCGGCCGCTCTCGATCACCGCGACGCCGTCGGGCCACCTGTTTTGGGGGGAGTACTTCGATAACCCGGCGCGGGACGCCGTTCATGTGTATGGCTCGCACGACGGGGGGACGTCCTGGGAGATCGTGTACACGTTTGCCGCCCGCAGCATCCGGCACATTCACAGCATCACGTACGACGCACACGCCGGCTGTCTCTGGGTGCTGACGGGGGACGAGGCGGGTGAGTGCCGGATACTCCGTGCCGCGCCGGACTGGTCGTCGGTGGACGTGGCGCTCGCCGGCAGCCAGCAAACTCGGGCGGTGACGGTTGTGCCTGGGCCCGAGGGCGTGCACTTCGCCACCGACACCCCCTTCGAGAAGAACGCGATTTACCGGCTCGACCGTGGGGGACGCCTGGAGCGCCTGGCGTCCATTGCCGGATCCAGCTTCTGGAGCTGCCGGGTCAGCCGGGCGCTGTTTTTCTCCACGGCTGTGGAGCCGAGCACCGTGAATCAGGACCCGCACGCCACGCTCTACGGCGGCGCCGGTGGGGATGGCTGGGCGGCGTTGATTCGGTGGCCGCGGGACTCCTGGCCGTCCGCCCTCTTCCAGTATGCGAACATTATCCTGCCGTCGGGCGAGAACGACGGCGATGTGCTGGCCGCCACCGGGCTCGCCGTCCGCGGTGAGGACCAGGTCGCGCATCTGTGGCGGGTGCACGCTGATGGATAGGTGGCTTCAGGAACACCTGGTATGCCCGCGCGACCATCGCGCGCTAAAGATTGACGGGCAGACGCTCGTCTGCGCCGAGGGCCACGCCTACCCCTACGTCGACGGTATCCCGGTCATGCTCCTGTACGACGTGCAGCCCACCCACGTCGCGTTCCACGAGACGCGGTCTCGAGTGGCATCCGGGGCGCCGGCGGACCGCAGCCGGGACGCCACGCTGCCCTCGGAGGCCGTCGATCCGTTTGTTCAGGACGCGGTCGCCGGAACGTGCGGGAACATGTACCGGCAGATGGTGCGCCGCCTGATCGCGTATCCGATTCCCGAGCTCCGCCTGCCGCGGGGGGCCGGACAGGCGTTCCTTGACGTGGGCTGCAACTGGGGGCGGTGGTGCATCAGCGCCGCGCAGAAGGGCTATACCGTCATTGGCATCGATCCTTCGCTGGACGCGATCCGGGCGGCGCGCCGGGTCGCCGCGCAGCTGGGCGTGCCGGCCGCCTACGTGGTCGCCGACGCGCGGCATCTGCCGTTCGCGGCGGGAGCGGTGGACCTGGTCTTCTCGTACAGCGTCTTGCAGCACTTTGACAAGGCCGACGCGGTCCGCGCCCTCGAAGAGATCGGCCGCGTGCTGAAGGTGTCGGGAACCGCGACGATCCAGATGCCCAATACCTTCGGCCTGCGGAACCTATACCATCAGGTCCGGCGGGGGTTCCGCCGGCCGACCGCGTTCGAGGTTCGCTACTGGAGCCCGGACGATCTGCGGCGAACGTTCGAGCGCGCGATCGGACCGACGCGGCTCTTGGTTGACGGGTACTTTTCGCTGAACGCGCAGGCCAGCGATCGGGAGCTCTTGGCTCCCGGGTTTGGCGCCGTCATCTCGTCCTCCGAGCACCTGCGCAGGCTGAGCGGGCGGTTCCCGTGGCTGGTGGTAGTGGCCGACAGCCTCTACGTTACATCCGTGCGGAGCCTAGCTGGACCTCCGGCGACAGCCTCCGCAGAATGAACCGCCTGACCGTCCGCGCTGACACCTCTCGCGCCACGGCACGGGGGAGATATGGTATTCTCGTGTGGGACATGAGAGTATTCCTCGGAAACGTGGCGGCCGCCGTATGTGTATGTGCGATGCTCGTAGGCGGTTGGGCTGATGCCGCATCCCCCGGTGAAGAAACCCTTCCGCCCGGACTGCTGGTGCCGCTCATTACCGCGCGCATGCCCTCCGGACTGGTCCATATGCAGGCCGGGATCGTGGTGTCCGCGGACGGGGACCTCCTGACCCAGTGGCGCACGGTGCGGGGGAGCTCCTCGATACGCGTCGCACTCCCCGGACTCCCCGAACTCCCGGCCCGGGTGCTCGCGGCTGGGCCGTCCGATGACTTGGCGCTGCTCAAGATCTCGCCGCCACGCCCACTGCCGGTGCCGTCATTCGGCGGTCCCTCCCCGGTGCGGATCGGGCAATCGGTCGTGGCGTTCGGCTATCCGTTTGCCGAAGCCTTTCTCTCTCCCTACCTTGCCGGGGATCTCGGGTCCGTCAGCCGGGTCGCCGGCGAGCCCGGTAACACCTTCTTTACCGATGCGCTCGTGAGCCCCGGGTTCGCGGGGGGACCCGTCATCGATTCCGGGGGGAAGATCGTCGGCATCATGCAGGTGACGGCTCCGGGTGTGCGGCGTACCGCGTGGGTGAAATCCGCCTCGGGGTTCTTACCCGCCCTCGAGCGACTACGCCGGCAGGCATCGGCAGGTCCGGCGCCAGCCCCGGGCGCCCCAGCCGCGGCCCAGCCCGGGCGTTCCGGTGCCCTCCGGCAGATCAAGATTGCGGTGCACGTGACGCTGTCTGGACAGACCGGCCCGGTGGGCCGCGCGATCCGGGACGGCGCCGCGCTCGCGATCGAGGAGCTCGGCGCGCCCCTTCGCTCGCACGGGCTCGACGTGTCCCTGGTGTCGCTCGACGACCGGGGAGATCCGCAGGTCGCCGCGAGCAACGCGCGCCGGGATCTCGTGGGAGATCCTTCCGTGCTGCTGGTCATCGGCCACAGCCTTTCCGGGGCGTGCATCGCGGCCGCGGCGGTCTACGACGACGCCGGATTGCCCATGATCACGCCCGCGTGCGAGGTGGCCACGCTCACCGACTCGGGCTACCGCGCGGTGTTCCGCGTGATCGGGCGGGACGATGTGCAGGGCGTCGCGGCGGCGCGGTTCGGATGGACTCACATGCGCGGGAAGACCGCCTACGTCGCCTACGAGCCGGGTGAGTACGGACTGCGCACCGCGGCGGGGTTCTGGTGGGAGGGGCGGCGCCTCGGCATGCGAGTGGCTGGACTCCTGCCGGTCGAGGCTGCCACGCTGGATGGCGTCGTGGCGGCGATGGCCCTGGTGAAGCCGGATCTCGTGTATTACGGCGGCGGGAGCGCGGGAGCCGCCAAGTTGCTGTCGCGAATGCGGGCGCGGGGTGATCGCACGCCGCTCATCGGCCCGGATGCGCTGGACACCTCCGAGTTCGCATACTTTGCCGGTGAGGCGGCCCCGCAGACGACCTACACGATCCTCGACGGTCCCCCGGCGTTCTATCCGGAAGCCCCCGGGTTCGCCGGACGGTTCCGTGCCCGGTTCGGACGCGATCCAGAGCCGTTTGCCGCGCTCGCCTACGACGCCGCCGGCGCGGGTCTGGGGGCGATTGTGCGGGCCAGCGAGGGATATACCAGGGTCCCGGCCAGGGGGAGCGTGCTCGCGGCGCTTCACGATCCGGCCTTTCGGTTCGAGGGGATCACGGGAACCGTGCAGTTTACGCCCAATGGAGATCGGCTGCACAGCCCCGTGTTCGTGATGCAGGTTCGTAGTTCCGCGTGGGCCCGCTGGCGGGAGAACGTCCGGCTCGAGAGTTTACGGCCGTGATCAGACTTCGGGCAGGCGCGGCGAGAGCGGTTGGATGGATCTGCGACGCCTGGTGGGCAGGGCCGCTGCTTGTCCTGCTCGGCATGGGCGCGGACCGCGGGCTGCGCGCGCTCTACGGAGTGTCCGCCTACCCCGCCGAGGTGTCTCTCGGGGTTGCCGTGCTGTTCGTGCTGTGCTCGATTCCGGCGGCTCGATCGATGCGGGCAGGGGCGTTCGACGTCTTCGAACTTGGCGTCGCGTTTGGCGGGGCCTATTTCCTCTACTTCGGCGTCCGCGCGCTCGGAATTCTCCTCAACCCCGCGGTTCTGCTTCCGGAGACGCCGCATCCGAGTGTCATCGTCGCCGGGCTGCCGCAGGCGGTGTGGTACGCGGGCCTCGGGATGGCTGCATATCTGGCTGGCTACCGGGTCCCTCTCCGGTTCGGGACCGCGCGCCTTTTCGCCGGGGACACGCGGCTCAATGCCCGCTTGGTCGACGGCGTGGCCGTGACGTTCTACGCGCTGGGGTGGCTGGCGCGGCTTCCGGAACTGACCCACGGCTGGTTTCTCACGACCGCGGCCGCCCGGTTTGCCGGCGAAGTCCCGCCCGTGGTCCAGAGCATCTCCTTCTTCTCCATCCTCGCGGTCCTCGGCTATGCGCTCTCGCTCGTTGCCCTCGCAGCCCAAGGGGGCGAACGCCGTGCCCCGCGGCTCCTGGCCGCGGTCTTCACTCCCATCGAGTTCCTCTACGCGTTCCTGATCGGCTCCAAGTTCTACATGGGGTTGATCGTGTGCATCCTCCTGATCCTCAACCACTATCTCCGCCGGCGGATCTCACCGACCGCCGTGCTGGTGACGATTCTGGTGTTCATGTTCGTCGTCACGCCTGTCGTCACCGAGTACCGGGAGGTCGCCGGCGCGCAGAACCTGCACCTCAGGGCGTTTGCCCGGGAGTTCCCGCATATGACGGCGCAGGTCGTCCACCGGCTCTGGATCTCCTTACCCGGCCAGTACTTCACGATCGGCTCGCGGGCGGTCCTCGATCGCCTCTCGGGCGTGGATGGGATCGCGGTCACGATTCGGGGGGTCCCGCTCGTCTCCCCGTTCATTCACGGGGGCTCGCTCGCGTGGGTCGTGAAGGTCCTGGTGCCCACGGTCGTCGAGCCCAGAAAGTACGACGCGGTCGCGCGCGTCTTGAGCCCGGTGCCGTACCTGTTCGGCTACCCGGACTTCTCGCGCGGCGGCATTGCCCTCACAGAGGTCGCCGAGTTCTACTGGAATTTCGGGCTCGCCGGCATCCTGGCGGGCATGTTCGTGGTCGGCCTGCTGCAGAAGGCGGCAGTCACCTGGCTGCTCCATCCGGTGTCGCCGCTGCGGATCTTCATCTACAGCATCGTGTGGCCGTGGATGATGGTCGCGGTGGAAGGATGGGCGTTCTCCATCTATCCGAACATCTTCCGGCTGACCGGGCTGGCCGTGCTGATCGCATGGGGCACGCTCTGGCTCTCGCGCCGGCACCCGGTGTATCTCCCCGCCGGCTCCGTGGGGGCCCGCGGATGACCAACCCGGTCCCGCTTCGGAGAGGGACTCCCGGGGTGCTCCCGCGGGTGTGCCTGCTCGCCGTGCTCTTCGTCGGAGGGATGCTGCCCTGGTACACACTCCGTGTCCTGCCCGTGGTGACGGTCGGCTCCGCCAAGGTGAATCTGATCGATGTCCTGGTGGCGTGCGCGGTCCTGGCCGCTTTCCCGGCGATCGTGCGCCTGCTGCTGGTCGAGCGGCCGTTGCCGGTTCTCCTGGTCTGCGCGTTCATCGTGTACATGGCCACCGTGCCGTTCGTTCTCGGCCTCCGGGATCCCGGCGCGGCGCCGACGGCTGTCCGGGAGCTGCGGGGCCTCGCGTTCTACGCCCTGGCCGTCGCGTTCGCCGCGGGCGGGTATCGAGCCCGAGACTTTCGGGTGTTCGCGGGCGCGTACGTCGCCGGAGTGCTCATCGCCGTCGCCGCGGTGTTCGTGCACCTGCGGTGGCTCGTCCCGCTGCCCGGCTACACGCCTGATGTGGGGCTGGCGCCTGTCGGGTTTGCCATTCAATCGTTCAGCTGGAACGAGCACATCTCGCTCGCGCCGACGATCCCGGTCGCGGCCGCCGCCGGGTACCGCATCGACTACCTTGATTGGACGGTGCCGCTGGTCGCCGTGATCCTCGGCTGGGCCGGCGCGCTGACGGCCGCCACCCGCGCGATGAAAGCGGTGTGGGCGGTGTCGGTCCTCGCGGTCGTCTGGTACCTGCTCGTGTCGGGCGCGCGGTCTCCCCAGATCGTGGCGGTCGCATCCGCCGTGGCGCTGGGACTCATCCTGCGCCGCCGGCGCGTCCTCGGGCGCCGCGCGCTCGCCGCGGTCGCGCTCGCCACGGTCGCGCTCGCCGGCGTCATGCTCCGGCCGCCCGGGGCTCTTCGCGGCGTGACCGGACCGGTTCGAACGACGGTCCTGCGCTGGGGGCAGCTCGGGGAAGATGCGTCCATCCGGCTGCGTGTCAAGGAGATCATCGTGAGTTTGCCGGAGGTGGCCCGCCATCCGGCGCTCGGTGAAGGGCTCGGCGGCGTGATCCCGATCCCCGAGTTCGCAGTCGAGGGGCAGATCCCTCGCTCGATCGCCTCCGGGTACGGCTTCCTGTTGATCAAGACCGGCGCGCTCGGCCTGCTGCTGTACCTGGCGCTGGCCGCGAGCGCCGTGCGCGCGGGATGGGCGCAGATCCGTGCAGGGCGGGACGACGCCGCGTGGCCGGGCGCCCGCGTGGGGATCGTCGGGATCGCCGCGCTCCTGGTCCTGAACCTGACGCACACGGTGGTGGATATCCCCGAGGGCGCGATCGCGTTCAGCCTGTTCTTCGGAATGATCATGGCCGGGGTCAACGGGCCCTCGATCCGATGAAGATCCTGCTGCTGACGCCCCACTACCCACCGGAGATCAGGAGTGTCTCGCTCTTGATGTCGCAGCTCGCCGAAGACCTCGCGGCACAGGGGCATGTGGTGACCGTCATCACACCGTACCCGCCGGGCAATATGGACGCGGCCCCCTCGGGTGTCGCAGATACCGGCCCGGGGCGGGCCCAGGAGGACGCGAATGGGCTTCGCGTCTTCCGCGTGCCCGTGCTGCCGTTTGTCAAGGTCGCGCCGGCGATCCGGGCGGTTACCCACTTCACGCTCGCGGCGTCGATGACGCTCGCCGGCCTGCGGGCCGGCCGGCACGACGTGATCCTGGCCTACTCACCGCCGTTGACCGTGGGGCTCGCCTGCGATGCGCTGCGGCGCGCGTGGCAGGCGCCGTTTGTGTTCAACGTCCAGGATCTGTACCCGCAGGCGCTCGTCGACCTGGGCTTGGTGCGCAACCCGATCGTCCTCGGCGTGCTCCGGTGGCTCGAGCGCCACGCCTACCGCCACGCCCGCGCGATTACGGTGCACTCCGCCGGCAACCGGAGCGCGCTGGTGTCCCGGGGTGTGCCGGCGGAGAAGATCACGATCATTCCTAATTGGATCGACACCACCGCCGTTGTGCCGGGCCCGCGGGACAATGTCTACCGGGCGGAGCTTGGCCTGGGCAGCCGGTTTGTCGTCCTGTTCGCCGGCGTCATGGGGTACGCGCAGGACATGGCGGTGATCGTCGATGCCGCGGCCGCGCTCCGGGACCTCGGCGAGCGAGAGATCGAGTTCGTGCTCGTGGGAGATGGGGTGCGGCGGGTGGAAGCCGAGGCCCTTGTGCGTGCCCGCGGTCTCGAGACGGTGCGCTTTTTGCCCTTCCAGCCACTGGACCGCTATCCGCTCTTGGTCAGCGCGGCGGACTGCTGCCTCGTGACGTTGCAGGGGACGGTGGCGACCCCGGTGGTGCCGTCGAAGATCGCCGGCATTCTGGCCGGCGGCCGTCCGGTTCTGGGCGCCCTTCCGCCCGGCGACGCGCGGACGTTCATCGAGGAGTCCGGCGGAGGGTTCTGCGTCGCCCCCGGGGACGCGGCGGCGCTGGCCGCGGTCATCCGGCGGTTGGCGCACGACCCCTCGCTGCGAGCGGGTGTGGGGGAGGCCGGCCGCCGCTACGTCGAAGCGCACCTTTCACGCGTCGCCGTCACCCGGCTGTACAGCCGGCTGATCGACGACGTGACCGGGGTCGGGCCGACGAATGCCCGCAGGATATTGCCCGTGGAGTAGCCAACACAAACTAGCCATGGCGCTACTGTCGCCACACGGAATCAAGGAAGAGGCCGCGGGACCGGGTGCGGGCCATATCTCGCTAAACGGGGATACCGCCCCGGCCGACTTCAGGTCGGGCTACCGCCTGAAGCGGCCGGTTGAGGTCGTGCTCGCGTTCGCGGGCCTGGTGCTGACGTTCCCGCTCTGTCTGTTGGTCGCAGGCCTCGTCTGGCTCGAAGACCGTGGCCAGGTGTTCGTGCGCCAGGTCCGGGTCGGCAAGCACGGGCGCCAGTTCAGTCTCGTCAAGTTCCGGACGATGCGCGATCCGGGCGCCGCGGACGTGCCGCGGCAGGCGACGGCCAACGACGGGCGGATCACGCGGGTGGGCCGCTTCCTCCGGGCGACGGCGCTCGACGAGGTCCCGCAGCTCCTGAATATTCTGCGTGGAGAGATGAGTTTCGTGGGCCCGCGGGCGCTGCTGCCCAAAGAAGTGGAAGTCGATCCGCGCTCCCGGTATCACCGGATCGAGGACGTGCCGAACTATGACGTCCGGATCTCGGTGCGTCCGGGGCTCACGGGGCTCGCGCAGGTGTACGCGTCCCGGGACATCAGCCGGCCCAAGAAGTTCAGGTACGACGCCCTGTACGTTCGTCGAATGAGCCTCTGGCTGGACCTGCAGCTGTTTACGGTGTCGGTCTTCATCAGCCTCACCGGGCGCTGGCCCCGGCGGGGCCGTCCGGTGCGGCGCCGGGGAAGGGAGTGATCGGGGTGCGGCCGCAGCGAGTCGCCGCGCCTTCACCGTCCCGGCCCTCCGCCAGCACCAACGAGCACGGCCCGCTTGACGTCGTTATCCTCACCCGGAACGAGGAAGAGAACCTCCCATATGCGCTCGCCAGCGTCATCGGGTGGGCGGAGGCGGTGTGGGTCGTCGACGCCCACAGCACTGATCGGACCGCGGTGATCGCCGGGGCGGCCGGTGCACACGTGGTGACGCACGAGTTCACCGGCTATGCCGCACAGCGGACCTGGGCGCTCCGGACGCTCCCCTTTACCGGGGACTGGGTCTTATTTCTTGACGCCGATGAGGCCGTCACGCCCGAATTGCGGGCTGAGCTGTCGGCCGTCCTCGCCTCGCCGCCCCCCGGCGTCGCAGGCTTCTACGTAAAGCGCCGGTTTGTCTTCCTCGGGCGCTGGCTCCGGCGGGGGGGGTACTATCCCGTGTGGCTGCTGCGCGTCATGCGCCACCGCACTGCGCGGTGTGAGGAGCGCGCCGTCGACGAGCATCTGCTCGTGGAGGGTCCGACGGCCCGGCTGCGCCACGATCTCGTCCACGAGGATCACCGTCCGCTCTCGCGCTGGGTGGACCGGCACAACCAGTACGCGACCCTGACGGCCCGGGAGCTGCGCTACGGCGGCAGCCGGGACGCGCTCACGGCGCGATGGGATGGGACGCAGGCGGAGCGCAAGCGGTGGTGGTACGAACGCGTCTACCGCCGCGCGCCGCTCGGCCTTCGGGCGGCCGCCTACTTTTTCTACCGGTACGTGGTCCGGGGTGGGTTCCTCGACGGCCGCGAGGGCTTCATCTACCACGTCCTGCAGGGACTCTGGTATCGCGTCCTCACCGACGCGAAACTCCTGGAAGCAAAGCGGGGGGGAGCGCCGGAGGATGACAGCGGTCTGGCCCGCGCGCCCGCGCCGGGTCCTGCGACCGAGCGATGAAGCAGGTCATCCTCAGTTCGAGAACCGGCGCGCTGGAGATCGCCGATGTCCCGGTGCCCCAGGTGCGACCTGGCACCGTCCTTGTCCGCAACGCCGCATCTGTCGTGAGCGCGGGCACCGAGCGGTCCGTGCTGGACCTGGCCGGCCGGAGCCTCGCGGGAAAGGCGCGGGCCCGACCGGATCTCGTCCGTGAGATGCTGAACAAGATCCGGCGGGACGGCGTGCGCACGACGATGCGGGAAGCGTTCATCCGGCTCGACAGCCCTCAGCCGCTGGGGTACAGCAGCGCCGGAACCGTCCTCGACGCCGGCGGTGTCACGGGGTACCGGCCCGGTGATCGCGTCGCCTGCGCGGGCGCCGGGTGGGCCGCGCATGCCGAGGTGGTCGTGGTGCCTCGCCATCTGTGCGTGCCGCTGCCGCCCGAGGTGCCGGACGAGTCGGGAGCGTTTGCGATGCTCGGGGCGATCGCGCTGCACGGCGTGCGCCGCGCCGGTGTGGGGGTCGGAGAGGCCGTCGCCGTGCTCGGGCTGGGACTCGTCGGCCAGCTGACGGTGCAACTGCTGCGGTCCGCCGGCTGCCGCGTCCTCGCCTATGACGTCGCAGCCGCCCGCGTCGCGCTCGCCCGCAGCCTTGGGGCCGAGGGGGCCGTGGCGTCTGCCGGCGACGTGCGCGCCGAGGCGCTCCGCATGACGGGGGGCCTTGGGGTCGATGCGGCGATCGTGACCGCGTCAACCCCGAGCAACGCGCCGCTCGTGCTGGCCGGGGAGATCTCGCGCACGCGGGGGACAGTCGTGATGGTCGGGACGACGAGGATGGACGTGCCGCGCCGGATCTTCTGGCAGAAGGAGCTGGCGCTGGTGCTGTCCAAAGCGGCTGGCCCCGGCAGTGAGGACGAGGCGTACGAACGGCGGGGAATCGCCTATCCGGCGCCTTACGTCCGGTGGACGGCAGGCCGGAACATGTCGTGCTTCGTCGACGAGCTCGCCGTGGGGAAGGTCCGGGTCGAACCCCTGATCACACACCGGTTTCCGATCGACCGGGCGGGCGAGGCCTACGATCTCATCCGCGGGCGGGTCGCGGAGCCTCACCTCGGCGTCGTCCTCACGTATCCCGACCGGGGCGCGCTGGCCCGGACGCTCGTCCTGCGGCACCGCCCGCCCGCGGACCTCCGGCGGAGAGGCGGGGTCGGAATCGGCGTGATCGGGGGCGGCCTGTTCGCCCGCACGGTGCTCCTCCCGGCGCTCCGGACGGTCCCGGGGGTGCGCCTCCGGGCGATCGCCACCGCCACCGGGATGTCGGCGCGTCACGTCGGCGACCGGCTCGGGTTTGAGCTCTGCACGACGGATCATCACGCGGTGCTTGCCGACGACCAGGTGAATGCGGTCATCATCGCGACACGGAACGATCTCCACGCGCCACTCGTCGCCGAGGCGCTGCGGGCAGGGAAACACGTGTTCGTGGAGAAACCTCTAGCCTTGTCCGTCGAGGACGTCCGCACGGTGGTCGGGGCCTATCGGGCCTCCCCCCGGGTTCTGGTGGTGGGTTTCAACCGCCGTTACTCGCCGCTCGCCCGCACCGTCAAGGAGTTCGTCGGTGCCGTCCGGCCTCTCGTCCTGACCTATCGTGTGAACGCGGGCGCCATTCCGCCGGACCACTGGATGTACGACCCTGCCGAGGGCGGGGGCCGGTGGTTGGGGGAGGGCGGCCACTTTGTCGACCTTTTGCAGTACCTGACGGACGCGGACCCGACGCAGGTATTCGCGCGTGTGACGCGGCCGGAAGGCGGCGCGGGGGAGTCGATCGTGATCTCACTCGCCTTCCGCGACGGGTCGTCGGGGGCGATCCTGTACGTCGACGGCGCGGACCGTGCGGCGTTTCGAGAGCGGCTCGAAGTGTTCGGCCGTGGGCTGGCTGGGACGCTCGACGACTTTCGCCAGGCGACCCTGGTGAAGGACGGCCGCGTCCGGCGCGTCCGGCGGTGGGAAGCCGCCCGGGGACATCGGGAGGAGCTGGCCGCGTGGGTGGCGGCCGTACGGGGCGCCGCGCCGCCCCCCGTGGAGCTCGCCACCTACGTGGCAAACGCGGCCTGTTGTTTCGCGGCCACGGAGTCCGCGCGGACCGGGATGCCGGTCGATGTGGACGCCGCCGCGCTGATGCGGGGGGGCGCTGCCGACAGCCGAGAGCAGGGAGGATGAACATCAATGGACGCCGATCACACCTTTCGCGGCCGCACGGTCCTCGTGACCGGGGGGGCCGGATGCATCGGGAGCAACCTCGTCGCCGCGCTGGCCGCCGGGGGGGCGGCCCGGATCCTCGTGTTGGACAACCTCTCGTCGGCGAGCCGGTGGAACGTCCCAGACCATCCCGCGATCCGGTTCCTCGAGGGAAGCGTGCTGGACGACCAGGCGCTCCGGGGCGCCTACGCGCAGCGGCCGGACTATGTCTATCATCTTGCCGCGCTGTTCGCCAATCAGAACTCGGTCGATCATCCGGAACAGGACCTGATGGTGAACGGCCTCGGTACCCTGAAGATGCTGCAGTTTGCGCATCTGGCCGGCGTCCGGCGCTTCATCTACGCCTCGTCGGGATGCTCCGTCTACGGCAGCAAAGCGCCGCTGCCGCTCAAGGAGGATTTTGTCTCGATCGATCTCGATACGCCCTACCAGATCACCAAGCTGCTCGGCGAGCTCTACTGCAACTTCTTCTTCCACTATTATAAGCTGCCGGTGGTCCGGGCCCGATTCTTCAACGTGTACGGCCCCGGGGAGATCCCCGGCCGCTACCGGAACGTGATCCCCAACTTTCTATACTGGGCGATCCGCAAGGAGCCCCTGCCGATCACCGGGACCGGAGAGGAGACGCGCGACTTCACGTACGTCGGCGATGTCGTCCAGGGGTTGCTCGCCGCGGGAGTGTCCGAAACCGCCGTCGGCGAGGCGATGAACCTGGCGTCCGGCCGTGAGGTGACCGTCGCCAGCCTCGCCACCCTGATCAACGAGCTGACCGGGAATCCCGCCGGCGTCCGGTACGCGGACCGGCGTCCCTGGGACAATATCACCCGGCGCTGCGCGTCGATCGAGAAGGCGGGGCGCCTGCTCAGCTACCGTCCCGCCGTCGACTTCGATACGGGGATCCGCCGGACGTTCGAGTGGTTCACGCAGCACTGGGACCGCGTCGCGCGGGACGCCCGGTTCTGAGGGGCGGCCGGTGTACGCGATCATCCTGGCGGGGGGGAAAGGCGAGCGGCTCCGCCCCTTTACGGAGGATCGGCCCAAGCCGATGGTCGAGATCGTCGGCATCCCGATCCTCGGCTATCAGATCCAGTGGCTCCAGGGGCAGGGGATCACCGACATCATCATCGCCTGCGGGTACCGGCATGAAGTGGTCGAGACCTACTTCGGCAACGGCGAGCGGCTCGGGGTGCGGATCACGTACGTCATCGAACAGGAGCCCCTCGGCCGCGGGGGCGCGCTCCGGCGGGCGCTGAGTCATCTCCCGGACGGCGAAGACATCGCCATCGCGACCAACGGGGACATCATCACCAACCTGCGGCTGCCGCCGCTCCTGGAGGCACACCGGTCCCGGCCGGTCCTGGCCACGGTCGTCTTGACGCCGTTCGTCAGCCCCTACGGGATCGTCGAGGTCGATGGGGACGACCGTGTGATGCACTTTCGCGAGAAGCCCGAGTTGCCGTACTGGATCAACGCCGGGATCTACGTGCTGTCGCCGGCGGTGCGCGACCGGCTCCCGGAGCGCGGGGATCACGAGACCACGACGTTTCCGGACCTCGCGCGGTCGGGCCAGCTGGGCGCGTTCAAGTCCCGCGCGTACTGGCGGGGGGTCGATACGATCAAGGACGTGAACGAGGTCGCGTCCGAACTCCAGCACCGGCTGCTGAGTCTGTTTCGCGAGGGATGAGGGACCGGCCCGATGAACGCGATCATCCCGGTGGCGGGGCGTGGAAAGCGGCTCCGGCCCCACACCCACACGCAGCCGAAGGTGCTGATGAACGTCGCCGGCAAGCCGATTCTCGCGTACATCCTCGACGATCTGCGGGATCTCGGCGTCGAGGAGATCACGTTCGTCGTCGGCTACCTGGCCGAGCAGGTGGAACAGTACGTCACCGACCGGTACCCCTTCCGCGCCCACTTCATCCGCCAGGACGAGCCCATGGGGAACGGCCACGCGATCTACCTCGCCCGGGAGCATCTGACCAGGCCCACCCTGATCATCTTCGGCGACACGATCGTGCGGACGGATCTGGCACGCGCCGCTCGACTGCCGCACTCGGCGATCGGCGTGCATCGCGTCCCGGATCCCCGGGCGTTCGGCGTCGTCGAGCTGGACGGAGACGGGTTCGTGCGGCGTCTGTGGGAGAAGCCGCCTGTTCCACCCAGCGACCTCGCGGTCGTCGGCATCTACATGATCCAGCGGCCCGCCCCGTTCCGCGCGGCGCTCGAGCGGCTGATCGACGAGCAGCGGACGGCGAACGGCGAGTTCTGGCTCGCGGACGCGCTCCAGATCATGGTCGAGGGCGGGGAACGATTGCAGACGTTCCCGGTAGAGCAGTGGTACGACTGCGGCACGTCGGAAGCGGTGCTGCGGGCCAACCATGCGCTGCTGGAGTCCGTGCCGCCGCCGAGGGCGATCGAGGGATCGGTCATCATCGCGCCGTCGTCGGTGGCCGACACCGCCGTGATCGAGGGATCGGTCATCGGCCCGTACGTCACAGTGGCCGACGGGGCGCGGGTGGTCAACGCCGTCATCCGGGAGAGCATCATCAACGCCAACGCGCGCGTCGAGAGCATGCTCCTCGAGCACTCGATCATTGGGGAGAACGGGGCGGTCACCGGGCGGCGCGCGCGGATCAACCTGGGGGATAGTTCCGAAGTCGAGTTGTCTTAGCCTGTCCGACTCCGTCTGCTGAAACGCCAGCTCGCCCCCCGCGCCGCCTCCACGCACGCCCAGCCGAGGCAGAGCCCGCCCGCCACATCGCTGGTCCAGTGATCGCCGAGATAGACGAGCGCCGCCATCATCGCCAGGACGAGGCCGCCTGCCAGGAGGGGCGCCCGGCGAAGTGCCGTGCCCGCGAGGAACGTGGCGCGCGCCGTGTGGCCCGACGGGAAGCTCCCGGCGGTCGCGATATTGATGCCGGGACGGTAGGGGAGGTGCCGCTCGAACGCCGCCGGCGGACCGGGATGGGGGATGACGTGCTTGAATCCCACCGCGAGCAGGCTGACCGCGATGAGTCCCAAGGCGAGCCAGAGCGCGGTGGTCCCCCGCCCGCGGTCCCGCGGAAGCAGGATGACGCCGGTCAGGGCGGCGGCGGGAATGAGGACCTCGGCGTTGCCGAGCAGGACGAGGGCCGCGGCGGGGAAATCGGCGGCGGGGGCGGCATGCTGGAGCCGGATTGTGGCGGCCTGGTCCCATCGGTGGACCGTCGTGAGAGACGCGGTCGAGGCGAGCAGGAGAAATGCCAGGACCGCGGCCGCGAGGCGTTGAAACGACACGCTGCTAGGGGTTCGCGGATGGCCTACCGGTTCGCTATGGCGACACATCCGCTATTTCAACCGCCCCGCCGCTGACCGGCGCGCGGCTCGCGCCGACGCGCCCGGTCCACAACCCACGCGATCACCCCCACGATCCCCGCGAGACCGCTCACGGCTACCCCAACCGTCAGGGCCCGATCCCGGTAGATGAAACGGATGTCATGATTGCCTGCGGGGACCACCACCGCCCGAAACAGGTAGTTGGCGCGGTAGATCCTCGTCGGATGCCCGTCCAGCGACGCGGTCCAGCCCGGATAGTCTGGATCATTGAGGAGGAGGAACCCGGGGCGCGCAAAGCGGGCTTGGATGACTACCTGATTGGGGTCGTAGGAGACGACGCGGAGGTCCGCGGGGCGGTCCGGGATTTCGCCGGAAGGGAGGGCACCCGGCGGCATTTGTGGCGGCTCTTCGAGGATGACCCGCTGATGTGGATTGTACCCGGCGCGGCTCAACTCGCGAAGGATGGTCAGCCGGTCCCGGAGCACCGTGTAACCATATGCGTCCAGGACACGCGGATAGAAGTTCGGATTCTCGTAGACAAAAGATCCCGGCGCCACCTCGGTGATTCCGGAGCGCTTCCGGAGCTTCGAGGCATCACGCCCGCCTGCGTGGAGGATGACATACTTCACATTCAGGAGGTCCAGGAGGGGGGAGCCAAGACCGCGGTTGATGAGGACGCCATGAAAGCCTCCGGGTCTGACGGACGTGTCGGGCGCATAGCCTTGCAGGAAATTCGTATACTGGCTGTATCGCGCCGGCAGCAGAGCGGCGACGCCTTCCACGTCTTGCATGCCAAACAACACCGTGCGGGCGGAGAGGCCAAGGACGCGATACAGCGATCGGTCTCGGGCCAGATAGCGAGTGACGGCGTCTTCTTCCTCCGCTGCGTGGATATCGGTTCCGGCGCCGACAAATGGAAGTCCAGCGTACATCAGATCGGAGATGACGAAGAAGGTGACGACGGCGATCTGCCACGTTGGGACAGCTGGGCGGAGGGAGCGCAACCAGAGCAGTCCGGCGGTGATGCTGAACGCCACGAGGACAAACATCACGCTCTCGACAATCGCGTGTCTGATCGGGGGATGCCAAAGAAGCACTATGCCAATGGTTCGCCACACATGCAGCAGAGTGATTTCCAAAAAGATCGCGGCCGCACCGACCACGAAGAACAGGATCCTGCGAACGTTCCTCCAGAGGTCGGATGCACGGGCCGGCTCGAGATAGCCGTCCACCCCGAAGCCCGCGAGAACGGCTGCGCTCATGGGGACCAGGATGTTGATGTTTTCGATATCTCTGAAACTCCTGAGGATCGGCACGTAGACCACGGCCCGGTAGACGTATCCAAATTTGCCCAACGCAAGCCACAAGACGGCCAGGCCGAGCAGTCCAAAGAACCGCACGTGCCAGCGGTCTCTCCGCGTAACGAGCGCTGTGATCACTAACGCAAGTGTGAAGAAACCAACGTAGAGGGTCGATGCATGGGGATAGAAGTCGGGAGCGCGCAGTTCGGCCTCTCCCCACGAATAGTGGACCTCGTCCCCGAAGAGGTGAGGTGCGATCAGGGACACCAGTCCCAGAGGAGGAATCGAGCCGAGGAATGCAAAACTGGGATCGAACCCCTCCCGATTGGACAGCAGGAACAGTTCCAGCGTGGGCAGCGCCTGTATCGCGGTGAAGCCTCCGGCAACGAGGAACATGGCCAGCAGGAACAATGCGGGCCGGATCGGACCGGCCGGGGCCGGGGCACGGTCGTTCACGCCGCCGCCCTGACGGCGGTATATGTTCACAAGCCGGCACATGGCGTACGCAAGCAGCGCCAGGGTCGCGTACACGAATGTCTGGGGATCGCCGGCGAAAAACTGACAGGCAACAATGAAGCCGCCGAGGACGGCGGCGCCCATCCGTTGCCGGTGTTGGATGATCTCCTCCACCAGGTAAAAGAGGAGGGGGACCAGTGCATAAATCGCCAGGCGCGCCGGATCGTCCCCTGCAAAAATCCGCCCCGCGGCAAATCCCGAGAGCATGTAGACTACTGCTCCCAGGAAGCGGGCAGGCCGGGACAGCGAGGCCGTGCCGAGATACAGATACATGAACCATCCGGCGAGGGCAAGATGGAGGACGATCCATGCGTTGATCGCGTCCCGGAGCGGCAGCGCCATGGCCAGCGGGATCGTGAGCGGATAAAAGAGCGAGGTCCCCGGCAGATCCGCGAGCTGAGGGTATCCGGAGAGAACATATGGGTTCCACGACGGCAGCGCTCCCATCCGGATCCGGTGGACCTCGAAGAACAGCAGGGTGTAGTAGTACGCCACGCCCTGCTGGCCGATGAGACGCCCGCGCAGCCAGGGAGCGGCGACGAACCCGAACGCCAGGACGAGCAAGCAGAGCAGCTCCGGTCCGGAGCGACGTACCGCCAGACTGGCCGCTCCGCGCATTCGCGCGGCGGTCCAATTGATGACAATAGCCGGAATTTCTGTTTTGGCTTTTCGATTCATCTTCGGTGTGCACCGACACGCCTGGTATTGGAGGATTCCAGCCCGGGTTCCTCCAGCCCGGGCCCAGGAGAGACATCCTGAGTACGTTGCCTCCTGTGGATGCTACGTCTGGATATCCCAGGGAGACGAGGGCATCCGGATGCCCAGCGCCCCCCTCGGTTCAGTGTAGATCGAGTGCCTACCGCCAGACGAAAACTTCTTGGAAGACCTGGAGGATGTAGGCGAATCCCCACCTGACATGCAGTGGCCTCCGCCCTCCGATCCGGCAGGGTTCATCGCCGGGCACATCGGCCACTCTCAGTCTCCGCTTTGCAGCCCTGATGCTGAGGAGCGTTTCCCAACTCATCGTCTTCTTAAAGAGTGACTCCCAGGGCCAATAGGACGCCTCTTTGTCGAGATCGAGCGCTGAGATCAGGTCCGTTTTGTAGGCTCGAAAGATCCCCAGCGAATCCGTGTACTGCCCCCTGAACAGGATGTTGATCGTGAGGGTGAACACCCTGTTCGCAAGCGCCGTGATGCGGGAATCGTCGTCACTCCTCGCCCCATCTGCGTAGCGAGAGACAATCACCATATCATATCCCTGCTTGATTTTATCGATCGCCGCCGGGATGCGCTCCGGAATACAATTCCCGTCGGGACTAAAGGTCATCAGGACATCCCCGGTGATCTGCGGGAGCGCCTCCACGTACGCATAGCGAAGTCCCTTCCGCTGCTGGTGGATCAGGCGGTATCCTTGATTACTCGCATATTCGGCCGACCCATCGACGGAGCCCCCATCCACGACGATAATCTCATCCACCCATTCCGATCTGATCCTGGGCATGATCTCCCTCATGCCCTCGATTTCATTGAGCACCGGGACAAGCAATGTGACCTTCAACCTGGAGGGCCCCCCTCCTCAAAAGATGATGTATCCGCATCATATGCAACGAAGGCTCGAACGACCAAAAGGCATAGTTGGCCGTGGCAGGACAGTTGACCTTCCTCAGGAGGCGACCTCCTGACCGTTGGTTGGCCGCGCGCCCGCAGAGCTCGCAGCAACGCCGCCCACGCCTCCGTGGACTCCCGGGGCCCGCTGGCCACGGCACACGATCGCCTTGCGCCCGTCGCTCCGGCCCGCCACGACGGCCACCGGCGGGTTGGAGGAATTTGAATGCGATGTGTCATATGGATGTGTTATAGTAATGAGGGAATTCCGAGACGGCCCGACGCGGGCAAAGCGAACTTGCGAAGTACTATCGTGGGCGCTCGGCACAGACCCGACGGCGCGTTCGAAACGGAAGAGGGGAGGTACGGTAGTGCAGAGCAGCTTTCATGCGCGGCTGTACCGGCAGCTGTTCAGGATCCGCCGCACGGAGGAAGAGGTCGCGCGCGTGTACCCCAACGACAAGATCAAGAGCCCGATCCACCTGTCAATCGGGCAGGAAGCCGTGTCCGTAGCGGTCTGCGAGGCCCTTCGCCCGGATGATGTCGTCTTCGGCACTCTTCGGGGACACGCGCTCTATCTGGCGAAGGGTGGAGATCTGAAGAAGATGATCGCTGAACTCTACGGCAAGGCCACGGGTTGCGCGAAGGGCAAGGGAGGGTCGATGCACCTCATCGACACCACGGCTGGCGTGATGAGTACAGCGGCGATTATGGGCACGTCGGATTCTCACGCCGTGGGATATGCATGGGCGATGAAACTGCAGGGGAAGGACACAGTCGTGTTGAGCGTCTCAGGCGACGGGTTCATAGAAGAGGGTGCCGTGCCCGAGGCGTGGAACTTCGCCGCGCTCAAGAAGATCCCCGTGCTGTTTCTTTGCGAGAACAACGGGTACGCCATCCACACCCATCTGCGGGATCGCCAGCCGGCAGACAACATCAGCGAACGGGCGAGAGCGTTCGGCATTCCCGCCGAGCGGGTGGAGGACGGTGATATTTTCAAGGTTCACGATGCTGCCAGGAAGGCGGTGGACGAGATCCGAAGCGGCGGGGGGCCCCGGTTTCTCGAGTGCATGACATACCGCTGGCGGGAGCACGTCGGTCCCAACGAGGACTACGGTGCGGGGTACCGCTCCAGGAGCGAGGCCGAGCCGTGGATGGCCAAGGACCAGGTCACACGCGTCGGCGCGCTTCTTACCTCCGAGGTCCGCCAGGCGATCGAGCACGAGGTGCTGGCCGAGATCGAGGAGGCGTTCGAGTTTGCCGAGGCCAGTCCGTTCCCCGCCCCCGCGGAACTCTACACCGATATGTTCCAGGAGGCTCGGCATGGAGCGCTTACTCACATACGCTGAGGCGATCCGGGAAGCGACCGAACAGGAAATGGCCCGGGATCCTTCCGTGTTTGTGTTTGGTCTCGGTGTGCCCGACTTCAAAGCCGTCTTTGGGACGACGAAAGGGCTCCTTGCGAAATTTGGGCCCGACCGTGTGTCCGACACTCCCCTTGCCGAGGATGCGATGACGGGGGTGGCGATCGGTGCCGCCCTGGCCGGCATGCGGCCGATCCACGTCCACGCGAGAATGGACTATCTGGTGCTCGCGTTGAACCAGCTCGTGAATTTTGCGGCCAAGGCCCGGTATATGTCCGCCGGGACGGTGGCGGTGCCGATGGTGGTGCGGGCGACCATCGGCAGGAGTTGGGGACAGGGACCGACGCACTCCCAGGGGCTGCACGCATTCTGCATGCATATTCCCGGCCTGAAGGTGGTGGCTCCGAGCACCCCCCATGACGCCAAGGGGTGTCTGATCGAGAGCATTCGAGACGACAACCCCGTCATTTTTGTCGAACACCGGATGCTCCACCCCCAGAAGGGGCACGTGCCGGAGTCTGACTATACCGTGCCGTTCGGCAAAGCGCGTGTGGCTGTGACAGGCGGCGACGTGACCCTCGTCGGCATCTCCTATATGTTTCTCGAGTGTCTGCGGGCGGGACGGCTCCTGGAGGACGCAGGAATCAGCGCGGAGGTGATTGACCCGGTCTCCCTGAGTCCGCTCGACACAGACACGATTCTCCAATCTGTATTGAAGACCGGGAGGCTGCTGGTCGTGGATACTGGATGGACGTCATGCGGAGCCAGCGCCGAAATCGTGGCGCGGGTGGCGGAATCGCTGCCGGACGCCCGGGCCGCGCAGCTCCGGCGGATGGGCTTTGAGCCGGTAACATGTCCGACCACAAGGAATCTGGAAGACCTCTTTTATCCGAACGCGCAGCGGATCGCGCGCATGGCACACGGCTTGGTGCGCGACGGGGACGACTCATGGATGCCGCCCGCGATGGAGGCTCCAGAGATCGTTCAGTTCAAAGGACCTTTCTGACGACGTCGGGCGCAGCGCAGCAGGAGGGAGCCATGGTGGGGAGCAGGCAGTTGGACTTGGTGCTGGTCAATCCGGGGAATCGAACACAGGTGTATCAATCCTTGGCCGGGACACTGACCGCGGTCGAGCCGCCCGTCTGGACAGGGTTGATGGCCACGTTCTGCCGGCAGCGCGGCTTTTCCGTGGACGTCATTGACGCGCATGCTGAAGAACTCACGCCGCTCGAGACGGCGGAGCGGATCCGCGAGACGAACCCTCGGTTGGTCGCCGTCGTAGTGTACGGCCACCAGCCCTCGGCGTCGACCCAGGTCATGCCGTCCGCCGGGGCGATCTGCCGCGCCGTGAAGCAGGTGGCCCCGGACCTCAAGGTGCTGCTCGTGGGAGGGCACGTGGCCGCCCTGCCCGAGCGGACGCTCCATGATGAGGAGGCTGACTTCGTCTGCGGGGGCGAGGGACCCCACACGGTCGCCCAGCTGCTCGAAGCGTTGAACGAGCGCCACCCCGACTACGCAAAGGTGCAGGGACTGTGGTACCGGGAGGGCGCCGAGATCCGGTCGACGCCTCCCGCGCCGCTGGTCCAGAATCTCGACCACGAGATGCCCGGTCTGGCATGGGATCTCCTCCCCATGGAGAAATACCGGGCGCACAACTGGCACTGCTTCGGCCATCTCCAGCGCCAGCCGTATGCGTCACTCTATACCACGCTGGGGTGCCCGTACCATTGCTCGTTTTGCTGCATTCAGGCCCCGTTTCGAACCGGCGAAGCGGTGCTCGGCCTGCGGGAAGGTGTGAACAGCTACCGGTTCTGGAGTCCCCAGGCGGTCGTCGCGCAGATCGACCGGCTGGTGAACGACTATGGAGTCAGGAACATCAAGATTGCGGACGAGATGTTTGTCCTCAATATGAAGCATGTGCACGGGATCTGCGACCTCATCATCGAGCGCGGCTATGATCTGAATTTCTGGGCGTATGCGCGGGTGGACACGGTCCGGGGTGAGGGGACCGTCGAGAAGTTGAAGCGTGCCGGATTCAACTGGCTCACATTCGGCATCGAGGCGGCAAGCGAGCGCGTGCGCAATGACGTGGACAAGGCGTTCAGCCAGGAGGAGATCTTCAAGACCCTTGAGCGGATCCGGGCCGGCGGGATCAACGCGCTCGGCAACTACATCTTCGGCCTGCCGGAAGACGACCTGGACACCATGCAGCAGACCCTGGACCTGGCCGGTGAGCTCAACTGTGAGTTTGCGAACTTCTACTCGGCGATGGCCTACCCGGGATCACAATTGTACAACATCGCCCTGAAGAACGGCTGGCCGCTCCCCGCCGCGTGGTCCGGCTACTCCCAGCACTCGGTCGATACCCTCCCACTGCCGACAAAATACCTGTCGGGGGTGGAGGTCCTGCGCTTCCGGGACGATGCCTTTCAGGCCTACTTCATCAACCCCAGGTACCTGTCCATGGTCGAGAAGAAGTTCGGACCCGAGACGGTTGCGCACATTCGCGAGATGACCTCGTACACGTTGCAGCGTCCGTACTCGCTGTCGGCTAAAGGCGCTAGCTGAGCGGGGGGCCCAGTTCCATCGGACGTTCGCGCCCACATCGGGCGCGGCCCGGCTCCGGGGATGGGGAGGAACGGGTATGACCGCCCGATCCGTGCTGATCACGGGGGGCGCGGGCTATCTCGGCTCGGTGTTGAGCGAGCATCTGCTCGCCGCGGGGAACCGTGTGACGGTTATTGACAATCTCATGTACCGGCAGCATTCCTTGTTTCATCTATGCGCGCTTCCGGCATTCGAATTCGTCTACGGGGATGTGCGGGACGAGGGGCTGATGCGCCGCCTGATCGCGGCCGCCGACGTGCTGGTCCCGCTGGCCGCCATCGTCGGGGCCCCGGCCTGCGAGCGTGATCCGTGGCTGGCGGAGGCCGTGAACCTCGAGGCGGTGCGCCTGCTCAACCGCCTCCGCGCCCCGGGCCAGTTGGTCGTGTTCCCCACAACGAACAGCGGATACGGGACGAGATCCGGCGAGTCGTATTGCACCGAGGACACCCCGCTGCAGCCGATCTCACTGTACGGCCAGACGAAGATGCGCGCTGAAGCGGAGCTCCTGGCGACCCCCAATGCGATTTCGCTCCGGCTGGCGACCGTGTTCGGCATGTCTCCGCGGATGCGGCTGGACCTCCTGGTGAACCATTTCGTCTACGCGGCTGTGACCGACGCGTATATCGTGCTCTTTGAGAAGGGATTCCGTCGCAACTATGTGCACATCCGCGATGTTGCAGATTGTTTTGTCTTCTGCCTGGAGCACGGCGAGACGATGGCCGGCCGGTGCTATAACCTGGGTCTGGATGCGGCCAATCTCTCCAAAGAGCAGCTGGCCCTCAAGGTCAAGGAGCACGTGTCTGACCTGGTGATCGAAGAAGCCCCGTTCCGGAGCGATACCGATCGCCGCGACTACATCGTCTCCAATGAGCGCCTCAGGGCAGCCGGGTTTGAAGCCCGGCGCTCATTGGACGACGGTATCGCGGAGCTCCTGAAGGGCTACCGGATGCTGCAATGGCGTCCCTTCCAGAATGCGTAAGCAGGGGATAGCCGCCCGCCGGTCGTAGGAACAGCATCGCGCGATGGATCTCTAGGGGGAGCGCATGGAACAGATGCGAACGCGTGCGGATCGGCGGCCTGAGCGGGTGCAGGCGCACCTCACGGCGGCAGCCGATGTGATCCGGCGGACAAGCGAGCAATCCGTCGACGCGATTCTGGCGGCGGCCGATGTGCTGATGGAGACGCTGCGCGCAGGAGGGAAGGTGCTCCTGTGCGGAAACGGCGGCAGCGCGGCGGATTGTCAGCACCTGGCGGCTGAATTTGTGAACCGGCTGAGGCGGGAGTTCGACCGTCCCGGACTCCCGGCGATTGCGCTGACAACCGATACGTCGTTTCTTACCGCGTGTGCCAACGATTCCGGCTTCGAGGCGGTCTTCGAACGGCAGGTGCGAGCGCTTGGGAAGCCCGGTGACGTCTTGGTGGGAATCAGCACCAGCGGGAATTCGCCAAACGTGATCCGGGCCATCGAGGCGGCCAAGGAGTTGAAGATGCGGACCATTGCTCTGACGGGCAGCGGCGGCCGTCTGGGGACGCTGGCCGCGGCCGTCGTCGCCGTGCCGAGCGCCGACACGCAGCACGTCCAGGAGGCGCACCTTGCCATCGAGCATGCGCTCTGTGATCTGGTCGAGCGGGGACTCTTTGGCCCGGGTGGAGAGGAGACGCGGCGGTGATCATCACTCGGACGCCATTTCGCATCTCGTTCTTTGGCGGAGGCACCGATTACCCCGCATGGTACCGCCGGCACGGCGGGGCGGTGCTGGCGGTGACGATTGACAAGTACTGTTATCTCACGTGCCGGTATCTGCCGCCGTTTTTTGAACACCGGGTTCGCGTCGTGTGGTCCAAGATCGAGCGGTGCCCGTCACGTGATGACATCGAGCACCCCGCCGCGCGCGAGGTGCTTCGCCACCTCAACTTCGACCGGGGCGTCGAGATCCACCATGATGGGGATCTGCCCGCCCGGAGCGGCATGGGCTCCAGTTCGTCGTTTACCGTGGGCCTGCTGCACGCGCTGTATGCGTTGCAGGGCCACATGCCGAGCAAGCGGCAACTCGCCCTGGAAAGCATGCATATCGAGCAGGAGCACCTCAAGGAGACCGTCGGATCGCAGGACCAGGTTCTCGCGGCCTACGGTGGATTCAACCATGTGACGTTTGCTCCGGATGGTGAGATCGCTGTGAAACCGATGACCCTCAGCGCGGAGCTCATCAACGCGCTGAACGAGCACCTCATGTTGTTCTATACGGGAGTAACACGTACCGCGTCGGAAGTCGCGGAAAGCTACTTGCAGAATATCGAAGACAACGAACGCCAAATGCGCGCGCTTGGTGAGATGGTAGAAGAAGGCCTCTCCATCCTCACGGATGGGGGCGATCTGACCAGATTTGGCAGGCTGCTTCACCGCGCCTGGGAGGCAAAGCGCAGCCTCAGCCCGATGGTGTCGAACCCCGACGTGGACGAACTCTACAGTCACGCGCAGGCCGCGGGGGCGCTTGGCGGCAAATTGACAGGAGCCGGCGGGGGAGGCTTCATGCTCCTGTTTGTCGAGCCTCATAACCGGCGACGGGTGCGGGAGCAGCTGAGCGGACTGCTACACGTCCCGTTCAGGTTCACCTCGCCCGGGAGTCAGGTCATCTTCTTCGAGCCGGAAGAAGATTACTCGGCCGAGGAAAGGGACCGTGCGACCCGCGTACTCCGCCCCTTCCGAGAGCTCGTCTCCGGCCGGCCGCGTGAGGACGAATGAGATGCTGCATTTGGCCGATCCCCCCGGCAGACCAGGGGCCGGGAGAGCCGGCATGAGATCTCATGTGGCCTGGGCAGGGGTTTGTATGACTGAAGGGCTTAGCCGGTGATCCGATACCACCTGGCGGAAGATACGATCGACCGCAAGGACATTGCCCGGCTCGTACGCTGGCTGCGGACTAATCCACACCTGACCCAGGGTTCGCGGGTGCGGGAGTTCGAGCAGAAGTGGAGCCGATGGCTGGGGACCCGCTACTCTGTATTTTGCAACTCCGGCTCCTCAGCGAACCTCCTCATGTTCTACGTTCTGCTTCTGTCGGGCCGCCTCAAGAACCGCAAGGTGGTCGTCCCCTCGGTCGGCTGGACCACCTCGGTCTCTCCGGCGATTCAGTTTGGCTTTGAACCCTTGATCTGCGAGGCCGACCCGGACACCTTCGGTCTGGACCTGAATCATCTCGAGCGCCTCCTCCGCAAGCACCGGCCGGGTACGGTCATGCTGGTGCACGTCCTCGGCGTCCCCCACAAGATGCGGGAGATGCGCGATCTGCAGGGCCGGTACGGCTTCTTCCTGCTGGAAGACGCGTGCGCCGCGGTCGGGGCCGCCTACCGGGGCCGTCGCGTCGGGACCTTTGGAAGCATGGCAAGCTTCTCATTCTATTTCGGCCACCAGATGTCGACGATCGAAGGCGGCATGGTCAGTACCAATGACAGGCGGCTCAACGATCTGCTGCGCCTTGCCCGGGCCCACGGCTGGAGCAAGGATCTCGACCTGCCAGCGCACCGGGCTCTCGTCCGCCACCACAAGGTCGATGATTTTCACCGGCCCTTTGTGTTCTATGAGCCCGGCTTCAACCTGCGCTCCACCGACCTCAACGCCTTCATCGGGCTCGGGCAACTCCGGAAGCTCGAGTGGATCATCCGGAGCCGCGAGCGCAACCACGCGATCTACCAGCGGCGCCTGGGCGGCCGGTTTTATATGCAGCGGGCAGAGCCGGGCTCGCGGGTCTGCAGCATCTCATTTGGGCTTTTGGCAGACAACGCCCGGCAGCGCCGGCGTATCGTCCGCGCATTGGACCGCCACCAGGTCGAGACACGTATCTTCTCGGCGGGGAACCTCGGGCTGCATCCATTCTGGATCAAGCGCTACGGCCGCGCGAGTTTTCCCATGGCGGATCGCATTCACCACACCGGATTCTTTCTTCCCAACCACCCGTCGTTGTCCCCCGACGCGGTGAACTTCATCGCTCGCGTCGTAGAAGAGACGGCATGACTCCGGCGATCCGCCGCGTGCTCATCACCGGGGTGACCGGCTCGGGAGGCAGTTATCTAGCCGAGTATATCCTCCAGCACCACCCCGAGGTGGAGGTCCACGGGGTCGCACGCTGGCACAGTACCGGTCGGTACCGCGATGTCTTTGGCGGCAAAGTCGTCATTCACGAATGTGATCTTCTAGATTTCGGCGCCGTCCTCTCCGCCCTTGAGCGCTCGCGGCCGGACGGGATCTTTCACCTAGCCGCCCATGCCAATGTCCGCGCCTCCTTCGAGACCCCGGGCGTGGTGTTGCAGAATAACATCCTCGGCACCAGCAACCTCTTCGAGGCAGTCCGGCGCCTCCGGCTGGACCCTCTTATCCAGTTGTGCAGCACCTCGGAAGTCTACGGACAGGTGGATCCCAAGGACGTGCCCATCCGGGAGGAGGCGCCGCTCCGGCCGGTCAGCCCCTACGCCGTTTCCAAGACCGCCCAGGACCTGCTCGGCTGGAGCTACTTCGCGAGTTACGGGATGCGCATCATCCGTACACGGATGTTCACGTACCTCAACCCGCGGCGCACCGATCTCTTCGCCACGGCCTTCGCACGCCAGATCGCCTGGATCGAGCACGGGCTGCAGCAGGAGCTCGTCCATGGCAATCTCGATTCGGTGCGCACCTTCATCGACGTCCGCGACGCAATGCGCGCCTATTGGGACGCCTTGCTCCGATGCGGTCCCGGAGAAGTCTACAATATCGGGGGAACGACTACCATGACGGTGGGAGACTGTCTCCGGCGCCTCATGGCTCTCAGCCGCGTGCCGATCCCCACGCGGCTGGATCCCGCTCTGATCCGCCCGAAAGACGTGACGTTACAGATTCCGTGCGTGGATAGATTTGTCCAAGCCACGGGCTGGAAACCCGAGATCAGTTTCGAGGAAAGCCTGACCCATTTGCTGGAGCACTGGCGGCAAGAGGCGCGGCGGGAAGCGATGGGGAACCAGCAGCCGCCGGCTCGAGACCACATGACCCCCGCGACGCGGGACGCTCAGGCCACCTGATGTCTCGGGCTCCCCGCTCACGCGCCCGAGGGATGAGGAAATCCCCTGCCCCTTGGGACGTTCTGAACACGAAAGTCGTCTATTCAGCGCCGCCGTGGGTAAGGCTCTCGGTGCATCAGGTCCGCCTGCCCGATGGCCGGGTGGTTGAAAAGTATCACCAGGTCACGTTGCCGGAATTTGTGATCATCGTCGCCCGAACCCCCGACGATCGCGTGATTGTAGAGCGGCATTATAAGCACGGGGTTGGGGAGGTGACCCTCTCATTGCCCGCCGGCATGCGCGAGGGCGGCGAGGATCCGCTGGTCTGTGCGCAACGTGAGCTCTTGGAGGAGACAGGCTACACATCCGAGGACTGGCGCGCCCTTGGGCGATTCGTCGAGAACGGGACCTATGGATGCGGGACCGCGCACATCTTTCTCGCTCGCGATGCTCGCCGGGTCACTGAGCCCGCGGACATCGATTTCGAAGAGCCCGAGATTCTGTTGATGACTCCAGATGAAATCGTTGAGGCGGTCAGGAACGGAAGCATTGTCATCATAAGCAGCGTAGCCGCTTTTGCCCTCGCCACGAACCCGCTATTCTGACCACCTTCCGTTGACGCGTGCTGGGGTCCCCCGGCGGAGGCAGGAGCCGTCGTCGGCGAGTTTCGCACCGTGGGCAAGGCCACCTGCATGTTCCTCGCCCTCCTGAGGTGGCGCTGCCGGCAGCGTCCAGCCCAGGAGCAGTTGGTACGCTCGATCCCAGCGCCGATGTCCTCTTACCACTGAGGGTAGCAGACCTGGGGTTAGCGCAGCCGCAGGGGCCGCCGCGACCAGGTCAGCCGGAGCTGCCCGTACCAGCTCCAACAGAATTCGTCACTTGTGATTACACTATTGAGACCGCTTTTCGCGACACCAAGCAACTGGCGGGGCTCGTCGAGGGTTTCCATCGCCCCACCCGCACAGGGCAAAATCATGGCGGCGGCGTAAGTCCTGCAACTTACTTGTTAGCCACTTCTTCCACGCCCGGAAGGAGCGAGAAAGCCACCAACGAACCACTCGACCATGGTTGGGGAGACGCATGGCTGCGGCAACACGGGTTCTTAGATCTGTCGCCCGGCGGTGGGCGGCGCCCGTCATTAGCGCAAGGCTGCTCCTGTATGTCCTTGCCGCGGTTGCCTTCGTCGCCCTCTGTTCCCTCTACAATAATGCGGCGCTTCGGGAGGGATTTGGAAATCCAGACAACGTCAGTTTCGTGCTGGAAGCGCAAGAACTGCTTCAGGGGAACTGGAATCTGCACGGCTGGACGATCGTAAACTCGGCATGGTGGCCCGTCCAGCCCGCTGTGTATGCCGGAGTGCTGCTGGTCGTAGGATCGCTCAGGACTCCGTCGTACGTAGCCGCGCTCGCCTGGGCGACGACGGTCGCGTGTGCTGTTTGGGCCACGGCGCGACCGTTTCGAGGCTCGACCGCGTTTGTCGCCGGAACAGTCGCGTTTCTTTTGGTCGGACTACCCGCGGTCGACACCATCGCATCGGCACTGCCGTACATAACCAGCATACCGTTCGAAGCACTGACGACCGCCGGTGGCTTGCTGTCCCTCGTGCTCTTCTGGAGCGCCGTCTCTCAGAGGCCGATCGGCGCGGCACGCGGTCTGCTCCGAGCAGGCCTCCTTGCGGGTGCGGCCGTGATTATCGCCGGGTCCGTCGTCACGAGCGACGCTTTGGCTCTTGCGACGGTGATCATCCCGGTCCTGGCGCTCGCCGTCTTCGCCCTCTTCCGGGACGGTTGGGATAAGCGCATCGCCGCCGGCGCCGTGTTCGCCATATTCGCATTTGGCCTGTCGCGTTTCCTGTTCTGGCTGTTGAGCGCGACGGGCGGCGAGACCCTGCTTCAGCCGGTCAACTGGATCACCTTTGCGCCGTTCGATGTGCTCTTCTCACGGAACCTGCCCTTCGCCTTTCAGGGACTCGTCTCGTTCTACGGGGCCTATTGGTTCGGCCGCCCCGTTCTTGATCAAGACACACTGTCCGTGCTCGTGCATCTCGCCGCGCTGCTCTTTGTTCTCTGGGCGGTGGGACGTGCTCTGCTGGCCGCGGGCGCGGGAAGGAAGCAGGACTGGCTCACCGCTGTTCTTGCCCTGGGGTTTGTGTCGAACGTCGGCGCCTATGCTGCGAGTCTCCTGCCGGCCGATATCGGATCGAACCGGTACCTGCTTGCCGTGCTTCCGTACGGCGGCGTCGTCGCCGCCAGAGCCTTCGGCGAAACATTTCGAGATGCCGGCACGCGCAAGAAGCTTGCGCTCTGCGGCGCGGTGCTTGTCCTCGCGGCTGCCTCGCTGTCGTCCTTTTCCCTGTGGTTCCAGGGTCCTCCCGCCGTCTCGCCCCGACCATACCTGATCAAGTGGCTCCTCGACCACAACCTTCGCTACGGATATGCACAGTACTCGGACGCCGCTGCCTTGACTGTCGAGTCCGATGGCCGGCTGGTCGTGCGGCCCGTAGGTGCAACGGGGGACCGGCTCGGGACCATCCCATACTCCGCCCGGCACTGGTACGCGGAGCCCATGACCTTTGTTATCTTCCACGACGAGGCCGCCACGGGGGTTAGCGTGGCCGCCGCCGAGCGCACGTTTGGCGATGACCACAGCCTCCACCACATCGGACCGTATCTCGTTGCCGTTTGGCCTCACACCATTCACGTTGTCGGGCCGGAGGCCACTCCTCCCGCGGTCCCGGCCAACCCAGAGAAGGCGCGGCAGACACAACAAGACCTGGCGGAACGTCACTTCCTCGAGACTCTCGTCCAGGCCAATCCGGCGAAGGCGAAGCAGGCAGATCCCTTAGTGGACGCCGTTAAGCGGTATTATTCGAAGGCCAATTGCTATCCGGAAATGGCGCAGGGCGGCGCGGGGATGCCGACCGGACTCAAAAGCTTCCTGGGCAAGGTGCCGTGGCCGTCGGGCTTCATCTACGAAACCGACACGCGCGCGATGGCATGGCAACCGGGAGAGGGTACCGTGTACAACGTTGACATCTATTATCCCGGCGCGACGCAGGCGTGGAACGGACCGGGGTCCGGCCGGGTCTACATCGTTTACAATAGACCGGTCAAGACCTGTTTGGCCGCACAGCAGCCTGCGCCGCCGCCGGTGACGCAGCCGCAAACCGCGCCCCAGGCCGCGGAGCCGCAGACTTCTCCGCCGACTGTGCAGGCAAATCCGAAAAAGGCGCTGAGGGCGCAGTGGCTGGGAGCAGCCGTGAAGGCCTATTACGCGCAGAGCGGTTGCTACCCGGAGATGGCGCCGGGCGGCACGGGCATGCCGGGGGCACTCAAAAGGTTCCTGCATGACCCGTGGCCGTCGGGCTACGTCTACGAGACGAACTCAGGCGCGATGGGATGGCAGACGGGGACGGGCACGGTCTACTACGTTGACATCTATTACCCCGGCGCGACGCAGGCGTGGAACGGACCGGGGTCCGGCCGGGTCTACATCGTTTACAACAGACCGGTCAAGACGTGTTGAGCATAGGCGTACGTTCTTGACGAAGGAGCGTGGCGCCGGAGACGCGGGGCGCGACCAGGCAGCCCGGTAGAATGCGCATTCTCGGAATGCGCGGGCGACGTGTCGGCACTTCCGCCTGAGCCACGATGTGTTCTACCGATGGAAACGGCGCTATGATCCGCGGCGCCTGGAGAGTCTGGAAGACCATTGGCGGAGCCGGCGACCGCGGCGGGGGCGCCAGCCCCACCCGCCCCCGGAGGGGTGGAGCGGATTCTGGCGCTGCGGGAGTAGTACCCGCTGGGGCAAAGTGAAGCTGGTCGTCCTCCTGCGGCGTGAGGGGCACCGACTCTCGGCGTCCACGGTTGGCCGGATCCTGACGCGGTTGCGCGCGCGGCGTGTTGCGCGCGCCCCGGCGGCGCCGGCGGGCGGGGCGCTATAGGCCACGGCCCTTTGCGCGGCGCTGGCCGCCGGGGTATGCGGTCGTGGCCCCCGGAGACCTCGTCCAGGTCGATACGTTGGACGTGGCCGTGGACCCGACGGTGCGGCGGAAGCAGTTCACCGCTCGTGATGTGGTCAGTCGGTACGATGTTGCGGAAGCCTATGGCCGCGCCACGTCCCGCTGTTTGTGGTGTCCCCGCATAGTCCGAAGCTCCAAGGACACGTGGAGCGGGCGCAGAGGACGTATCGCGAGGAGTTCTACCAGGTCACGTACAACACCGTCCGACCGCATCAGCGCCTCGGCTATCTGACACCGTGGGAATACTGCCAGCGATACCAATCCGAAGGAGGCAAAGTGTACGGCAGGTACTGAACCTATTCAGGCGTTTGACGGTCCGCAGAGCCCATGCTAAAATTGCATTTGCTGCCTGCAGGCTCGATGGTCTTCCCCGTCGTCTGGCGCCGGCACGACGTTTCGCACAGGCTGTTGTGGAGGGATTGGATGCGTACAGAAATGGGAAAGCAGGGGCCTGGCCACTGGTTCGTCGTTGATGCCAAAGGACAGATCCTCGGGCGGCTCGCGAGCCAGATCGCCTCGGTCCTCCGCGGCAAGGCGCGGCCGACCTACACACCGTCCCAGAGCGGGGACTACGTCGTGGTCGTGAACGCCGACAAGATCCGGCTCACCG